>ENA-UOOH01000009-UOOH01000009.1-fermentation-metagenome-genome-assembly--contig:-NODE-9-length-212949-cov-372.012128_pt1 | contig 212949 bp, 181 predicted proteins | sample MGYA00245778_ERZ724025 | MGnify/ENA primary metagenome ERZ724025 (study PRJEB28704, sample SAMN03018313) | fermentation metagenome | biome: anthropogenic terrestrial biome; feature: soil... | reverse complement strand
GGCATGGTCGGTCGGGAGACTTCCCAAAGCATTCTCACGCGCTTCCTGAGGCGTCCCGCCGAAGGTAATTTTTGTCTCTGGCCCAATCAGATGCATTTATGCTGGCATGGTCGGTCGGGAGACTTCCCAAAGCATTCTCACGCGCTTCCTGAGGCGTCTCGCCGAAGGCAATCTGCATAATGTAATACCCACCATCTTGGTCTTTAGTCCAAGCAAATGCATTTATGCTGGCATGGTCGGTCGGGAGACCTCCCAAAGCATCCCCACGCGCTTCCTGAGGCGTCTCGCCGAAGGCTTTAACAGCAATATCTCAGCCTTGAACCAATCCACCGTTATAATAATGCCATGGTTAAAATATTACACTTCGCTGACGCGCACATCGATATGAGCAACTACGGGCAACACGATCCCGAGAGCGGACTGCCCATGCGTGTGATGGATTTTCTCAAATCCTTGGATGCCATTGTGGATACCGCGATTGCCGAGAAAGTTGACTTGGTCATTTTTGCCGGCGACACCTATAAAGATCGCTCTCCAGCTCCTACTTATCAACGCGAATGGGGCAGGCGTATGATGCGTCTGGCGCGTGCCAGCATTCCTGTCTTACTCATCACCGGCAACCATGATATCTCCCCAAGCCAAGGACGCGCGCATGCTTTGCAGGAGTATGAAACCCTGGATCCGGATTACATCCATGTCGTCAGCAAGCCCGAATTGCTCAAACCCGAGCAGCTCAATGGGGTTCCGGTGCAGGTTATTGCCATTCCCTGGCTCACCCGCCAAACTGTAAAAGCCACCTTACAAGACCAAGAACAAGAAGAGGCAGACCCAACCACAGAACTTGAAAAAGCACTTACGGGATGGTTGGAATACACCGTTGGCAGGCTTGACCCTCATTTAGCAACTATTTTAACCACGCATGCCTCCATTTTTGGCGCGAAATTTGGTTATGAGCAGAACATCAAAATTGGTAAAGACGTTGTTTTAGCGCCGGGACTGGTTAAACGTAAAGAATTTGACTATGTCGCTTTAGGGCATATTCATCGCTTCCAGGACCTAAACGAAGGCGCACACCCACCAGTCGTTTACGCTGGTTCCATCGAGCGCGTGGATTTTGGCGAACTGAAAGAAGAAAAAGGTTTTGTTATTGCTGAAGTTTCAAAGGGACACACCACCTATACCTTCCATAAGCTTGATACCCGTAAGTTTATCGACCGCAGCATTGCATTGGACGACAATTTCATGGTTAATGAAAGCATCATTGCTGCATTGCCCGCACCAGAAGACATAAAAGACGCCATCGTCCGCTTAAGCATCCACTACCCACGTGAATTTGAGACTTTGATTGATGAGCCACGCATCCGTGATTATGCCAAGGAAGCTTTTGAGTTCTATTTGCTTAAATCTCCCAGCTCAACCGCCCGCGCGCGACTGCCGGAGGGACATGAAACAAGCAGCCTTAGTCCTTTGGAATTGCTTGAGCTTTATTGGACACAAGACCACAAAAAAGCCTTTGACCGCGAAGCGCTGGCTAAATTGGCATCAGAAATTATCACGCAGGTTGATGGTGGCGGCACCGAATAAACTAATTTAGCTTAAAAAGCTATTCAACATTTTCTGCAAAACGAATCGCATCCAACATTCGTGCCAGGCGCACGGTAGCTTTTACGTCATGCACGCGCACTATATTTGCTCCGTGCAAGATACCGTAAGCATTAGCCGCCAAACTGCCTTCCAGGCGCTCTTCTCTTGGAAGCTTGAGCGTGTGCCCAATAGAACCCTTACGCGAAACACCCAACAAAAGGGGATAGCCCAGATCCTTTAGCCCGTCTAAATGACGAAGGGTATAAAGACTTTGATTAATCGTCTTGGCAAAACCGATGCCCGGGTCAAGAATGATGTTTTCGTCTGGAAGTCCGGCTGCTTTTGCCAGGCAGATTGAGTCACGCAGGTCATTCTTAATATCTTCGAGCAAATTCTCATAATGCACCTCAGCAATATGACCGCCGAGTTCAGGGTTTAGCAGGGCACTTCCAGCCTTGCGATTGTGCATCAAAACCGCTGTGGCAGCATGTTTTGCCACGACTTCTGCCATCGTTTGGTCATGTTTAAAGCCCCAAATATCATTGATGATTTGCACACCTTCTTGCAAAACATGCGCGGCAGTTTCGGCACGGTAGGTATCGACAGAAATCAAAACATCGGGTAACTCTTTTCGCAAAAGCCGAATTACCGGCATTAAACGCTCGAGCTCTTCATCACTGGTGATTGGCGAATGTCCTGGACGGGTCGATTCAGCGCCAAGATCCAACACATCAACGCCTTCTTCTACAAAGCGCAGGGCTTGTGCCAGGGCTTTTTCAAGCAAATTGCCTTGGCCCATCAAGCCATCACCCGAAAAGCTGTCTGGCGTTAAGTTGATGATACCCATAACATAAGTGCGGGTTTCGATATCCGGAAAAAGGCTTGATTTCATAAAAAAACGCTCCTAAGGTGTAGGGGTTTGGTTAGGTTCTGGTGGAAATGGCATGGATTCAATAAAAACTTCAACGTGATGAATTTCTCCAGCCATGGAATAAACTGTGAGAGAAAAGGGGCTTTCCGTTGCAGTATTGCCACTTTCTATTGGTTCATGCCGGCGCATACCCAATACTGCCCCATTTTCATCATAAGCTACGGCAAGGATATTGAGGGTCATAAATGAAGTATTTTTATTTTTAAATGTGTAGATGCCCTGCACTTTTGCCGCTTTGCGTTCGTAGAGATACTCTGTTTTTTGCTCACTGATCTCAACCTCAAGATAGCGCGATTCGCCTTCAGCAAAAGGCAACTGAAAATCCAGTTCAGCCTGCACGCTGAGCTCTTCACCCCACTCAGGCAAAAAGTAACTTGCCGCGGGCAATTTGCTTTGAGCTGGAATCACATTGAGTAGCGTTGTGGCGATGGCTTGTTCAGTCCTTCCGGTCTCATCGCTAAGGGTGACCAAAAGAGACACGTTTTCAAGCGCTTCATCACCTTTATTTTCAATCAGGCTAAAGCAGTAAACAGCGCGCATGGCATCGCGATAGCAATAGGTTTTAAAGTCCTCAGCAAGGGCTGGGCTAGTTTCTTTTACAACAACAGATGTTTGGCTTGGTACTAGCTCAGCGGCTGATACCGGCGTAGGCGTTATTGGAATAAGCAGTTCAGTGCCGATGCCCATAGCATTGGGATAAACTTCCGGGTTAGCTGTTTTGAGGGCTTCCAGGCTCACCCCAAAATAAAGCGCCACACTAAACATGTCATCGTTTGGTCCGACCTTGAAGGTAACCGGTTTAGGTGTGGGTGTTTCGCTTGGTAAGGGGCTTGGACTTGGCGTGTGGGTAAAGCTGGGCATGAAGGTAGGCGTGGCACTGGGCATCTGACTTGGGGTAAAACTGGCTTCGGGTGGCAGGATGGGTGGAATATCCAAGCGTGGCCTACAAGCGCTTAGGACTAAGCCAATGAGGATTAAGAGAACAGTGAATTGCTTCACACAACTGTGGTTTTTCATTTTTTTGATTATAACCCTTTTGAGAAGCTCCATTATTGAGCCTTTTGACGGAGACTTTAAACTTCCTGCCGGGTGCGGGCTTTCCTTAAATAACAAGAACCCGTATTGCAACGGGTTCTTGTTTAATTATTTTTTCTTTACTCAGCGTTTGTTATAACAAGCGGGAAGTAAATAAGATTTTCAAGTGGCGGTTCTTCTCCACCACCGATATAAGTTACTTTCACCGTCACGGTTTTCTCATGGAAATCATCACCATCGCGGACGATGATTTTACCTTCATTTAAGCCTTCTTTAAGTTTGGATCGGTCAAACGTCACAATAAAGGTTGCTGGCACACTGCCATTCGGTGGTGTCATGATAATCCAATCCTCTTCGGATTCTGCGGTCCAGGTTTGACCCTTATCACCAGAAATGCGCACACCGACTTCGGGTCCAGGTGGATCAGAATGTTGTATTGTCTTTGTGATACTCACCGGAAGGACTTTAAACTCAGGTACTGGCGCCTTTGAGTAGTCGACTTCTATAATAGCAGCTCGTTGTCGTCCACTGCCAGATTCAGTTAAAATGACCATTCCATAGTTTTTGCCATATGCAAAGTGTTCTTTGGTCGTAACTTCAAAATTAACAACATCGCCGTTGCCACCTGTTTCCTGTTCAACTGAAAGCCATTGGACATCAGTTGAAGCTGTCCAGGTTTTGTCTGTTGGCAAAGTAACAGTCAATTCGCCGGTGGGCAATTCCGTTGCGCGATCGTAGATTTCGAAGGGGAAGTTTTTGGGATCGAGCTTAAACAGAGTTGGTTGTGTGACGGTTCCAGGGCTAGCAATGGCTGCTTGTGGTTGATCATATTTGCCAAAATCTTTGGTTTCTGGGAGTTTGTAGTCAACCAGAACAAGGAAATGAGCTTTTGACCAATCCACGACTCCGTTGGCAGTAAGCTCAATAAAGAAGGTTTCGGTTTTTCCATTTGCTAAGTAGCTAATATCCGCCTTAGCTGATGCGCGACCAATACGATTCGTCTTGTGCGCATTGTTATCTTCATAAATAATGGCATGCACTGCTGCTTTGTTTGCAATTGATAGTGCTTGTCCAGTATTGTTGGTAACAGTCACATTGAATTTTACGATTCCACCCGTTCGTTCATAAACACCTGTAACTGTGGCTTGAGGATCACGGGCAAGGGATCTGGTTACCATCGCTCTTGTTTGGGCATCAGCGTAACCTTGGGTATATTCGTGGGTACTGTCAAGGATTACAGTTGGAACACCAAAACTGCCACCTGTGGTATCTCTAAGGATATCAATTCTGTTTGATGGAAAATAAGAGGCATTCCATTCAACAAATGCAATGGGTTGTCCAGCGTAATCAGTTGCAAGAACATCTACTGCCTGACCGGCAGGTCCGCAATAAGGTCATGTATCACTTGTAACTAATTCCAAAATGGAAAACTTGGTGGGGGTTTGTGCTTCAACTTGTTTTGGTGCGGCAGCACCAACAGCGCCTAAGAGCATAGCAAGCACGAGCAATAGTGAAAGTTTCTTAAATAACTTCATCAACACTCCTTTTCTTGGTATTTATTTTTGTACCTTGTTTATTCTATCAGCTCATCAAGAAATTGGGTTAATTTTCACTGAAATTTTTGCTGAGTCTTGATTTATGGGCTTAATTTTCCCATCAGCTTATCAAACTGTCTTATAATTACCCAATACTGTTTCCTAAAAGAGAGGATTACACCAAATGCCCATTGATCAATTATCTGACCCCAATAATAAAAACGCCGTCGACCTCGTTTGGCACGCCCTCGACTCTGAAAAAGTGCTTGAAGAGCTCGAGGTGCCTGAGGAAAGCGGTCTGAGCAGTGCCGAGGTGGCTGAGCGCCTTGAAATGTTCGGTCCTAACGAGCTGCAAGAACGCGAAAAAACTACCTTTTGGCAAAGGCTTTGGGCGCAAATCAACAGTTTTGTGATTTGGCTGCTCATCGGCGCGGCAATTATCTCAGGTATTACCGCTATCATTGAAAAAGCATTCCCCACAGAGACCATCGCCATTTTAGCCATTGTGATACTCAACGCAATTATGGGTATGGTGCAAGAGTCGCGTGCTGAGGCATCCTTAGCGGCGCTCAAGAAAATGGCGTCTCCCGAGGCTCAGGTTCTGCGCGATGGCCATCGCCAAACCGTGCCCGCGCCGCAACTTGTGCCCGGCGATATCGTCTTTATTGAAGCAGGCAACTTTATCCCCGCGGATATACGCTTGCTGGAAGCGGTGAACCTAAGCATCGAAGAAGCCTCACTCACCGGCGAAAGTGTGCCAGCGAAAAAGACCGCCGAAGCGCGCCTTGAAGCAGACATCCCCATTGGTGACCGCGACAACTCAGCCTTCATGGGTACCACGGTAACCTACGGGCGTGGAAAAGGCGTTGTCACTGGCACTGGCATGCGCACGCAGCTGGGCTTAATTGCCACCATGCTGCAAACCGTGGAAGAAGAAGAAACGCCACTGCAAAAACGGCTCGACCAACTTGGCAAAACGCTGGGCGTGGCAGCAATCATCATTTGTGTGTTGGTCTTCCTGGTGTCCGCTGTACGCATTCTTATCCTTAAGGATCCACCCTTTGGCTCTGAAGCCTTTTGGGCAGAAATGATCACCCTCTTTATGATTGCGGTTTCACTGGCCATTGCCGCCGTACCCGAAGGCTTACCCGCGGTTGTCACCATCAGCCTGGCAGGTGGCATGCGCGAAATGGTCAACCGCCACGCGCTCATTCGCCGGCTTAGCTCGGTTGAGACCCTTGGCTCTGTGACCACCATCTGCACCGATAAAACCGGCACCCTGACCCAAAACCAAATGACCGTGACCAAAATTTGGGTAGACGGTAAATTTGTGGAAATCACCGGCACGGGTTATGACCCTGTGGGTGACTTTTTAGTTGACGGCGAAAAGATTGATCTAGACACGCTGCCGGCTGCCAATACCGCGCTTTGGGTGGGCACGCTAAACAACGATGCCATCCTTGAACCAGTTGGTGAGGTGGACGGAAAACCAAGTTATCGCATGGTTGGCGACCCCACCGAAGGGTCCATTTTGGTTGCCGCAGTCAAAGCCGGTGCGGTTACCCAGGAACTCGACGCCAAATACCCGCGCGAACATGAAATCCCCTTTGACTCCACACGCAAGCGCATGGTCACTGTGCACGAAATTGTGAACCCAGGTGGAGGCGATATTTCACCGTATTACGCTGATGAAAAAACCAACTGGTATACTATCGCCGTGAAAGGCGCGCCGGATGTGGTTTTGGGCTTGTGTACCTATATCGGCGACTATGACAACCAACCCATCCCTCTAACTGATGAATTGCGCCAACAGGTTTTGGACGCCAACGAAGCAATGACTAATCAAGCATTGCGTGTTTTGGGTGTGGCATACCGACCTGTGCCGGATGTCCCAGAAGCTGCCGAAGCACATCAACTGGAACGTGAGCTCATTTTTGTTGGCTTAATCGGTATGATTGACCCCTCACGTTCTGAAGTAAAACCAGCCCTCGCTGAAGCGCAAACCGCTGGCGTGCGCTCCGTGATGATTACCGGTGACTTCCCCAACACCGCCCGTGCCATTGCTGATGACATCGGGCTCTTGCAACCCGGACACCAGGTGCTAACCGGCACCGACTTAGACAAACTTTCTGATGATGAAATGCTGGATGTCGTCAAAACCACGGATGTCTATGCCCGTGTAAGCCCTGAGCACAAGATGCGTATTGTGGACGCCTTGCGCAAGAATGGCGAAGTGGTTGCCATGACCGGTGACGGCGTGAACGATGCCCCAGCCATCAAAATGGCAGACATCGGCGTTGCCATGGGTATTACCGGCACCGACGTCGCCAAAGAAACAGCCGACATGGTGCTAACCGACGACAACTATGCCTCCATCGTTTCAGCTATTGAACAAGGCCGTGTTATTTACAGCAACATCCGCAAGTTTGTTTACTACCTGGTGTCTTGTAACATCGCCGAGATTATGATCATCTTCCTGGCGGTTATCTTCAACTGGGAAATGCCCCTCACCGCGGTGCAGCTTTTGTGGCTCAACCTGGTGACGGATGGTGCGCCGGCACTCGCCCTTGGCTCTGAAAAAGGCGACCCAGACATCATGCTCCATCCGCCCAGACCGTCTGATGAACCCATCATCAACCGCTACATGGTGCGTGGCATCATTGCTCAAACCATTGCCATCACCTTCTCAACCTTAATAGCTTTCTGGATCGGCTGGAAAGGGTTTACCCTGTTTGATCCCAGCGGTAGCCTGGCATTCTTGAACATCACCGGAAATCTTGACCTGGGCGAAACCATGGCATTTGTAACCCTTTCACTCAGTGAGCTTATCCGTGCCTTTACCGCGCGATCTGAGTACTATCCGCTCACCAAGATTGGCATCTTTAGCAACAAGAACATGAACCTGGCGGTACTATTCTCAACCCTGATGGTGCTTTTGGTGGTTTACCTGCCCTTCTTAAACAAGCCTTTCAACACCACCGCGCTCAACTGGTACCATTGGTTGATTATTCTGCCTTTCATCTTCATCCCATCCATTGTGGCTGAGATTATGAAATCGATGGCTCATAAAGAGCATCAAAGATCCGGCAGGGTAGCCTAAGCCAGGCGTATCTGACCTTTTGAGAGATTTTTCTAAAAGTAGCTGTCCATTTGTGACAGCTACTCTTACATTTATGGGATGAAACTTGATAAAATCGAAGCGGTAAGCACGCAACTTTAGTTCTTTTAAAGGTTTATCAATGATGTATCAATAAATACGCTGGAGGAAACTTAGCAATGGAAACAACTTCCCAAGTTGAAAAAGAGAGTAAAGAAATAAAACGTGCCCGGCATGCCTGGTACTACTACGATTTTGGCAATTCGGCTTATGCCGCCATCATTTTGCTGGCTGTTTTTTCTATCTACTTTAAGAACGTTGTTGTAGGTGGCGCAGAAGGGACCCGTTTGTGGGGTATCGCGGTAGGTATCGCCGCCATCATTGTGGCGGTAGTCTCTCCTATTTTAGGCGCAATCGCTGATGTTTCACGCTCAAAAAAGCTCTTTTTGGGCATTTTTACCGCCATTTCAATTGCCTTTACCGGCTTGCTCTTCTTTGTTGGCCCAGGCGATGTGCTCATGGCAATGATTTTCTTCATCCTCGCCGAAATTGGCTATCGTGGTGCGCAAGTCTTTTATGACGCGCTTTTGGTAGACGTTTCCACACCAGAAACGGTGGGCAACATTTCCGGCAAAGGTTGGGCTATTGGTATGTTGGGCGGTATTGCCACCCTGATTATTGTACTGGTGCCCATGCAACTCATTGGTGATGCCTTTAAACCCAATTACGCCTTTTTGATTACTGCCCTGGTCTTTTTAGTTTCAGCTATTCCCACCTTTTTATACGTCAAGGAGAAACATGAGGTTACAGAACAACTTCCCTTTGGCAAATTAATTAAAGACGCTTTCAAAAAGCTGGCAGACACCTTTAAGGAAATTCGGCACTATAAAGACTTTTTGCGCTATATGTTTGCCTTTTTGATTTACAACGACGGCATCATGATGCTTATGGACTTTGCCGCCATCATCGGTGGCACGCTTTTTGGTCTTGGCACAATCGAGCTCCTCATTTTTGTAATCATCATTCACATTACCGGGGCGATTGGCGCTTTGGTCTTTGGACGTATCGCTGATCGTGTAAGCAGCAAACGCGCCATCCTTTATTCGCTGCTTATTTTGATTGTTTCACTGATCGCGCTCTTCTTTATTGGGGATAATCGCGTCGCTTTCTTCATTGTGGGTGGTTTTGCTGGTTTTTCGCTCAGTGGCGCGCAAGCGGTAAGTCGCACCATGGTCAGCCAACTTGCCCCACCTGATAAGATGACCGAATTTTACGGCTTTTTGTCGGTGGCAGGTCGCACCTCGACTTTTGTGGGACCTTTGGTTTTTAGCACTCTGGCATTCCGCATGAGCAATTTTTACCTGGACAAAGGTTGGGATCCCATTCTCGCTGAAAACGGCGGTCAATATTGGGGTATTGGCTCAATCATTCTTTTCCTGGTAGTGGGAATGATTATCCTTTTAACCGTGCGAGAAGTAACCGCGCAAGACCCAATGGTTTACAATAATACGGAAGAACACGAAAAATAAAACGAAGAGGTTTATTTTATGAAGATTTTAATCACTGGTGGGGCGGGTTATATCGGCAGCACGATTGCCTCGGCGCTGCTTGATGCTGGACACACACCAATTTTGCTCGACTCACTCATCACCGGACGCAAAGAATTTGCCAAATTGCACACCTTTTACCATGCGGATATCGCCGACCAAGAGGCTGTGCGTCAAATTTTTAGCGATCATCCTGATATTTATGCCACCATTCATTGTGCTGCACTGATTGTTGTGCCCGAATCGGTTGCAAAACCTTTTGAGTATTACAACGAGAACGTGGTCAAATCGATGAGCTTTTTTAAGCAATTGAGTGAGCTGGGCTACAATCGCGTGGTTTTCAGCTCTTCGGCGGCAATTTACGATGTGGTGCCGGGGTTTATGGTGCGTGAGGATTCAGCCCTTTTACCGCTTAGCCCCTATTCGCGCACAAAATACATGATGGAAATGGTTCTCAAGGATTTTTGCCATGCTTACGGTCTCAACGCGATTGCTTTGCGCTATTTCAACCCAATTGGTGCTGACCCCAAGATGCGCACCGGTTTGCACATCCAGTTCCCCAGCCATTTGATTGGCAAATTGGTTTCGGTAGCCATGGGACATGAAGAAGTCTTCAACCTGACCGGTGTGGATTGGCCTACCCGTGACGGGTCTGGCATCCGGGATTACATCCATGTTTGGGACCTGGCAAAAGCCCACCTTAAAGCCGTAGAACATTTCGAAAAAGCTATTAAAGAAGGCTCCGAAGAAGGTTTGCCCTACACGGCAATCAATTTGGGCAGTGGTAATGGCGTAACCGTGAAAGAATTTGTTGCCGCTTTTGAAAAAGTCTATGGCCAAAAAGTCCCCGTGGCAATCAAACCTCCCCGTCCGGGTGACATCGCCGGTGCCTATGCCAATGCTGACCGCGCGGAAAAACTTTTAGGTTGGAAAGCCGAAATGAGCATCGAAGATGGCATCCGTGACGCCCTCAAATGGGGTCAGGTACGCGATACGATTATCCATTATTAAAATCTCTACTCACAAAACCAATAAAAACGCTCGGCACTTGACCGAGCGTTTTACTTTAGTGATTATTTGATATCTAATTCCAATGCGGAGGCGCAGGCACAGGTTCTTTGATGCGTTTATTGAACAAAAAGCCAATTAAGAGACCAAACACAAAGCCACCAATATGCGCCCAATAAGCAACCCCACCGCCTTGACCTTGCGCCATCATTGAGCCCACACCACTAAAAATCTGCATCACAAACCACAAACCCAGCACAACAATAGCTGGTAATGGGCGCAAGCGCATAAAATAACCAAAAGGAATAAAGGTATAGACCTTGGATTGTGGGTAGAAAATGAGGTAAGCACCCAGAACACCCGCAATTGCACCGGATGCACCTAATGAGGGTACGTTTGAGGTGGGGTTAAAGAAGATGTGCAAACCGCTGGCAAAAATACCGGCAGCCAAATAAAACAACAAATACCCAACATGCCCTAAACGATCTTCGATATTATCGCCAAAAATCCACAAATAAAGCATATTGCTAATCAGGTGCATCCATCCAGCATGCATAAACATGGCGGTGATGAAATTCTTTAGCACACCTATCTTAAAGCCTTGGGTTACGTCGGTGGGAATCAAAGCGTTGCCCATAACGATAGAGTCAATTTTGGCTGGATTTAAAACCATTATCAAAAACACGATGATGTTGATGGCAATCAGCGTGTAATTGACAAAAGGAATCCGCTTGGTTTTTATTTCATCACGAATGGGGATCATATGAGCTCCTTATTAAAGACTGGGTTTTTAGATTGATCAGTTTCTGCCAACAAGCTTTGAATGCGTGGATGCTTAGCATAAAATCCGCGTTTATTCTCAGGCAACAGAATAGCAATACGACACATAATCTCATCAACCGCGCGTCCAACATAATCGCGGTTGTGTTCGTCCTCTAAGCGTTCGGGAAGATGAAAAGGTTCGCCAAAGTTGATGGTTACATCCATTTTTTTGAACTTAGAAAAAGCCTTTAGCATATCAGCGGTGCCGGTAAGCCCCACGGGAATAATGGGTGCACCGGTTTTCATTGCCATAAGCGCGACACCTTGCTTGGCTTCAATAAGCTGCTTGCTTCTTGAGCGTTTTCCCTCAGGCGCCAAACCCACAATCCATCCTTTTTGGATGTACTCTTTAACTTTGCGAAGCGCGCTAAAGTCGCCTTCACCACGGTTGACCCAAATCGCGCCCAATTTTGAAACAATGGATCCAAGAATGGGTGCTGTGCGGTAATTACTGGCAACCATGCCGATAATATCCCTGCGTTTGGTTGACACCATCAAAAAAGCTGTGTCCAGGCGACTGATGTGGTTGGTTACCACCAAGGCACCGCCAGCATTTTCTGGATATTCTGGGTTGTAAATTTTAAGATTGACACATTTATCAATCAATTTGCGAATGAGGTTGAGCAGGTTTTCGCGTGCGGATGACATTTTATGGTCCTCGCCGAATCAACAGGCTTTCATCATCCAGGGCTTGCACCTTAATAGCCCCACCGTTGGCAGAAGAGCCGCTAAGCATGGTTTCCATGCGAATCTTATAGCTTATGATTAAGAAAGCGACCAGCATGCCAACAAAAATGATGGCTAAACTGATATAGATTGCAAAATCAGGAAGATCAATGCCAAACAAGCCTGGCGCGATGTTTTGAGAAATAGCCACGAAATTCCATAAGCCGTGCAAGACCAAGGCGAGAAGATAAGCCTTGATAGCGTGTCCGGGTCGTTTTTCTCGCCAGGATTTTGACAATGCCATGCCAATGATGCCACCTGTAATGGTGTGAAGCAATATGCCACCGATGCGTCCCAGGGTAAATACAATCCATTCATCAAATGTTGTTAGCAAAACGCCCTGCGTGGCATACAAAAAGGCTTCAATCAAACCAAATCCAGCGCCACTCACCAAACCGGCAAACCAGCCTTCGGCATTGCTGATCTGGCGACCTTTAAGGAACCATACACCAATCGTTTTGAACAACTCTTCAATTAAGGGCGCCATGAGAGCAACAAAGATCGTGATTCCCAGTGCAAAAGCCGGCGTTTCAGTTCGACTGTTGAGAAATTCATTCATCGCTTCCTGGCTGCCAATATTTTGACTAAGGTTGTTGAAAACGGACTGGAAGTCTACACCTTGGCTTAGAACAGCTAAGACAATAAAGCCAAAAATAAGAACCAATACAAGCTGCAAAACACCAATATATAGTGTGCCAAAGCTCATGCTAAAGGTAAAAAGACCAGTGTCGCGCTTCATATTGTTGCCCCACTGATCTTTAAAACCGAGTTTAAGAATCCAAAGCATGGCAACAGCCATAATGCCAATGGTGATTAAGGGGATTATGAACTCAGGCGGAGAAAAAGCTTTATAGACGAAGTAAGCCGCCACAATCAGTAGAGGCAAGAGGATGGCAATCCAGTTGAGCCAATTGGCAGGCTTCCTGAGAAACTGGATTGGTCTTTTTTCATAGTATGCCCGGCGGGTGGTTAAAGCAGATACAAGGCTAATGATCGCCAGAATCAAAAAGCCAAAGCCCAATGCCCACAAACTTGGCGAAAGAACGTTTAGCTGAAAGCTGTTTTTGCTTTGAACAAGTCCAAGAATGCTTAAGCCCGATAAGGCAAGAAAAACAATAAAAACCAGAATGGATACCACCAGTTGGGCGGTATCCATCCAAGTTGATTTTCTTATATTTTGTAGGGGCTCAGCTGGTAATTGAGCGTGCATCATTTTTCGTCGATCGTAATCTTAATAATCTTGTCGCCTTCGAAATCAGGTGCGGTTTGCGCTCCTGGATCACGCAAGGTGATGCTCTTGAGCACATCTTCACCTTCAATTAATTGACCCATAATGGTGTAACCACCATTGAGCCATTCGGCAGGCGCGAAGGTAATAAAGAATTGGCTGCCACTTGAAGCAGCTGCCTGGGTTTTTGCGACTGCCAGTCTGTAAGGCTTATCAAAGAGAAGTTCGGGATGGGTTTCTTCCATGTAGGTGTAACCTGCGCCAGACATACCTGAGCCGGTAGGATCGCCACCTTGTGCCATAAAGTTTTCGATAACACGGTGGAAGGTAACACCATCATAAAAACCGCTTCTTGAAAGGTGAACAAATGAGTTCACTGCCAAAGGCGCAACATTGGGGAAGAGTTCAACAACCATGTTACCTTTTTCGGTTTCTATGGTTGCAATGTAACTTTTCTCAACATCAATTTCAAAAGGTGGGCATTCGAAGCTCATTTTTTCTTCGGCTTTAATGACTTTCAAAATATCGCCAAACACTTCGGCGGAATAGTTTTGATTCCAAGGATAACCATTGACGATCAAAGTTGGTGTGCTTTGGATTCCCAATTGGTCTTGTTTAGCCGTTTCATCAGCAACTTTTTTGACCACGGCATCGCTAACCAAGTCCTCTTTAAATTGTTCCAGATCCAGATCAATGGCTTTAGCTGCGTCTTCTAACCAACCAGTAAAACCTTCCAGCGTCAAACTGGACCAATCCTGTTGCTTATCAAAGATATAATCTTTCATTTCCCAGAATTTCTCCTGCAAACCGGCTGCTTCAGCAGCTTGCGCGGCAAGAGGTGCCAAGGCATGGAAACTCAATGGGCGAATGCGATAAACGATCCGAATGTCATCAGGATACATTTGAACCATGCGGCGTGCTTCATTGTTGAACAAAGAACAGTAAGGACACTGGAAGTCGGTGTATTCCAGAATTGTAATCTTGGCATCCGCTGGACCTTTTACCCAATCCTCGCTGGTGACTTCAGGGTATTCTGGAATTTGATATTGCGCGCGTTTTTCAGCCGTTAAAGGCGCGAACATCCGTTCAGAAAGGTTACACGCCATGCGACCATCATCCGTGGTCAAGGACTCTACGCTGGTGCGTTTTAGTGAGAAGATGTCTTCTGTGGATTTTGGTCCTTCCTCTGTTTCCAGAGCAGGATCAACGGGGTCCTTGTCAGGTTCATCACCATCATCAATGGGTTCAGTTTGCTCTGAAGGCTGGGTGGGCATATTCTCGGGAATAGGAACAACGCCTTTACAAGCGCTGAGCGTAAAAACGCCAATCAGGAGAATAAGAAAGAGTTTAGAAATTTTATTCATATGATCCTTTCATCCGTCCAGGCTAATGCCTTGGAGCGGTTCATGTTTATATTTTATCCTGTAATCGATTCAACACAATTTCACGCAACAAGGTTTGCACCGTGTCTTTTGGCAGAGCAGCGTCCACCACTTGCCAGCGCTCAGGCTCTTGCTCAGCGAGTTGCAGGTAGCCAGCACGCACGCGTTCATGAAAAGAGAGTTCATAAGCGTCAAGCCGATTCCATTCGTCAATGCTTTTTTTGCGTGCCAATCCGGTTTTAATATCCAGATCCATTAAAAGCGTTAAATCCGGCTTGAGTCCTTCGGTGGCAAAGTTGAGCATGGCACGCAGGCTGTTTAAATCCAAACCATGTCCATAACCCTGGTATGCCAGGGTTGAATCGCCATAGCGATCACAAAGCACCACTTTGCCCGCCAATAAAGCTGGTTTGATAACCTGAGCAACCAATTGCGCCCGGGCTGCCAAAAAAAGCAATATTTCGGTACGTGGTAAAAGTTCCGGGTTATCCATGCTGGTAAGCACCTCCCGGATTTGGTCACCTATAGAGGTGCCACCTGGCTCGCGTGTGCATAGCACGTCAAAGCCATGTTCTTGGAGGTATTGCGCAAGCGCTGGGATTTGGCTGCTTTTGCCGCTGCCTTCGGGTCCTTCTAAAGTAATAAACATATTAGTCTCGGTAAATTCGCACGTAGCGGTTGGGATCTTTTCCAAAAGACTGTGATATTAAGCCATAATCTCTGGCGAGTTCATGTTGTCTGCGGCGGATATGCGCAACAGCCGGTTGAAGGTCCACATAAGGCTCTCCGGCTTGCAAGAGATCAACCGCGATGTCCACTTGTGCCATGGCTTCATCGTCTTTTTCACGTTTTTGTTGAGGGGTTGCCAGTCCAAAGGTATCTGCCAGGAACTGTTCAATTTGAGGCATAGAGTTTGAACGAATCACAAAAATGGGCAAACCCATTGCTTCGGCTTCCACAATCGGTTGCATGCGGTCGCGGTAATAGCGTCGCTGAGTGAGAAGCATATCGGCATCTTTTAGCTCACGCACAATCTGAACAGGCGCGTTCATCGTCTTCATCGCTTGCAAAAGGCGATTACGCGCGACGCCAAAGACAAAAATGCGTTTATCGCGTCCTTCATCTGGCTTAAAAACCGGATGCTCAGGGCTTACAAAGTCTTCATAACGTTCTTTGCGCTGTTTTTGCGATGGTGTCGTTTCAGCTGTGCCTGTGCGACGCTGGAAAGGTGAGTTTTCCATGCTTCTGCCACCGCGCAAGCTTTGCGAAGCAGTAGGTGCCTTGGCTTGACTACCGCGGGCAATGCGGATTTTGCCTTGGTCGTCGCGGTAACGCTCTTCCGGCGCCAAAGGATAGCCACGCAAAATGGCATCCACCGCGCTGGAGATTTCACGATGCACGTTAAGATGATTACGTTCTTGAATTTCAACCAAAATGTTGAAGGTTGGTGGCGAACGTCGCTCGAGCACGGTTTTTTGCGTGCCCCGGCGTCGGGCTTCATCATCAGATAAGGTTACCGACTCGATACCACCCACCAAATCGGAAAGCGTGGGGTTCAAAAGCAGGTTTTCAAGCCCATTGCCGTGTGCGGTGCCTATCAGTTGCACACCGCGTTCTGCAATTGTGCGCGCTGCCAAAGCTTCAAGTTCACGTCCAATTTCATCAATCACGATGACTTCGGGGTTATGGTTTTCAACCGCTTCGATCATCACTTCATGTTGCAAAGAGGGTTTGGGCACTTGCATGCGTCGCGCGTTACCTACCGCGGGATGCGGCACATCACCATCACCGCCAATTTCGTTGGACGTATCCACGATGATGACGCGTTTTTTATCAGCTAAAGTGCGCGCCGCTTCGCGTAAAATGGTGGTTTTTCCCACACCTGGTTTACCCAGGATGAGAATACTCTCACCAGAATTAACTAAATCTTCAATGATGTCAATGGTGCCATAAACAGCACGTCCAACCCGGCAGGTAAGCCCCACGATGCGTCCGCGACGATTGCGAATGGCGGAAATGCGGTGCAGGGTGCGCTCCATTCCAGCGCGGTTATCGGCATCAAAATCGCCAATCCGACTGGTGACGTAATCGAGGTCATCATGGGTCACAAAGCGTTCAAGCAAACGGATTTCACCAGACACAAAGCGCGCACTTGGGTATCTGCCAAGATCCAAAATAATTTCCAAAAGATTGTCAAAGTCGTTTTTTGTGCGCACAGCTTGTGCCACATCAACAGGCAAGACACTTAACAAGGCTTCCAGGTCGTCTGTAATACCTTGGGCTTTCTTACTATTCATTTCGTTCATCCTGGTTATTTTATCTTATTAAAGGGATTTAATCATCAGCGGGATTAATAGCCATGTTTGAATATTGTTAATTCTTGGCAAATAGGCTTTAAATCTGTTACAGATGCTAGCTTTAGCTAACGCAGTATCCTAGAATGGGCTTAATAAAACACCTAACTACAGGAGGAAAAATCATGGACAAAGTCAAATTAACCATCGTTTTTTACAGCATGACCGGCACAAATTTCCAGCTTGCCAAATGGGCACAAGAAGCCGCGCTCGAAGCCGGTGCCGAAGTACGCTTGCGAAAAGTGAAAGAACTCGCGCCTATTGAAGTTGTTGAATCCGTGCCTGCATGGAAGGCAAATTATGAAGCCATGGCGGATATCCCCGAAGCAACACTGGATGATTTGGTTTGGGCGGATGCCTTTATCTTTAGCACACCCACACGCTATGGCAATATGGCTGCGCAAATGCGCCAGTTCCTGGACACCACTGGTCCTGTTTGGAGCCAGGGACACCTTTCCAATAAGCCGATGACCGCAATGACCAGCGCCGGCAACATGCACGGTGGGCAAGAGTCAACCCTGTTGAGCCTTTACAACACTATGTACCATTGGGGCGCCTATATCATTCCGCCCGGATACACCGATGAAAGCATCAGCAAAGCCGGCGGCAACCCTTATGGCACTTCGATGACGGTTGGGCAAGATGGCGTGGAAGAAAATGTAAAACCTGCCGTAATCCATCAAACCAATCGTGTGTTGGCTGTGGCAAAAAAGCTGAAGTAAATCCCGGCTTAACCAACTGAGAACCTAAAATTTTTAACCGTCTCCACAAATGCCTTTGTTGCTTCGCAACAAGGGCATTTTTTTATTAGAAAAATTTGCTTATTTCTGGGTTTTCATTGAAAAAGCACCACTTTTTGCCTTTGCATTGTCAAAAAGGGCTTCTTCAACAGTTTCAGGTGATGGGCTGCGTAAAGCTAAATGTTTTACCAGCAAAGCGCGCTCTTCCCATGCCTGTCCACCGAGCTCTTCCAATGGATCTCTCAGCCAGGCTTGATAAGATCTGGCACTTATCGTTACCGGTCTTCCATATTCCGCAAAGAGTTGCCTGAGCAGATCCTCAAGCACTCCAGTTTTGCAAGCCTCAAAAAGCATGAAAACCTGCGCCCAAAGCCCTTTTGTGCCCATATCCAGGTCAACATAAGCCAAAATCTTGCCTTTTTCATCCGCCAAAACTTTACCCAGTACCTTGGAACGGGTCATCGGCTCGTAATTGCGAACGCGCGATGCAACCAGGGTTTGATAGACGCTTTTCATGCCATCAAAATCCTGGCTTGTCCAGGTGCGCCATTGCGATTCTTTTGCTGTGCCCAAATCTTGAAGCGGAAAAGTGTAGGCTTTGTAACTCGCCCAAAGGATGAAGTTTGACTTGCGAAAGGCGCTCAGATACGGTGAGTTTACCGGCATGTCGCCCATCACACGCGTAAGCCCCCATTCGCCCACATCTTTAAGCAAAGCCTCGATTATCGCGTTTAGGTTTGTGTTGGCTGGGTCTTCGGCGCTGATAAACTGAAGTTGAGCAAAGTCTTCTTCTTGCCAATGAATCATCCGCGCGATGGCACGCATTTTGCCATCCTGCTCCAAAACAGCGCCACTATGACTTTGGGCAAATAAGGTGGACGCCATGCCCATCAAGCTAAGCGGGTCGCCATGAATGGCTTGGCGCAATCCGTCGAGGCATTCCAAAGAATCAGATTGGCGCATCAGACTGCTAAGATCAAAGGCGTTGGGTTTGCGTAGGGTGTTGGCCATGGTTTGCTTTCGTCGACTTTTTGAAGGAAGTTAAGTCGCTTCTTGACTAATTATAAAAGAAAATCAGCCTCAGTAATTTGAGGCTGATGAATTGCTAAGTCTTTTGACCGAAACGGGCTTACCAGCCTCTTTCGGACATGCGTTCGACGTCACTCAATTCGCCTACTGAGCGACCGACCATGGCTTCACCCAAATTGCGGCTAACCCGCGCGAGGACTTCGGGGTCCTTATAATGTGTGGTGGCTTCAACAATGGCTTTGGCACGTTTGAGAGGATCGCCAGACTTAAAGATACCGGAACCCACAAAAACACCTTCCACGCCGAGTTGCATCATCAAAGATGCGTCCGCGGGTGTTGCAATGCCGCCGGCAGCAAAGTTGACCACGGGCAGTTTGCCTAAACGGCGCACTTCCATACACAGCTCGTAGGGTGCCTGAATGTTTTTGGCAAAGGTCATCACTTCATCATCGGGAAGTGAAAGCAAATGGCGGATGTCGCCATAAACACTGCGTGCATGACGCACAGCTTCAACCACATCACCCGTTCCGGGCTCGCCCTTGGTGCGGATCATCGCGGCACCTTCACCGATGCGGCGTAAGGCTTCACCCAGGTTTTTAGCGCCACACACAAAAGGTGTGTTAAAAACGTGTTTGTTGATGTGATATTGTTCATCAGCTGGGGTAAGCACTTCAGATTCGTCAATATAATCAATGCCCAGGCTTTCGAGAATCTGAGCTTCAGCAAAGTGTCCAATGCGACATTTTGCCATTACTGGGATGTCTACTGCCTCCATGATTTTAATGATCAGCTCGGGATCACTCATACGCGCGATTCCCCCTGCCACACGGATGTCAGCAGGCACGCGTTCGAGTGCCATCACTGCAACCGCGCCAGCATCCTCGGCGATTTTGGCTTGGTCCGCATTGACCACGTCCATAATAACACCACCGACAAAGCTCTCGGCAACGCTTTTCTTCTTCTCATAACTGGAAACAGATTGTTCCATCTAAACCTCCAAAGTGTAATTCTTCTTGCGTATGCATTGTACCACTTATAGTCGTTAAAATCTCAATAGCTGGATAATAAGTTTTTGTTTTAATTCGAAAAAAACCTGAAAGAAAGCAAGGAATAGGTTCAAAGCGCAAGTGTTTAAGGTTAAAAGGGTTAAACCTGCGAAGCTTTTACGGTATCGAAACTTTTTTACAGTTCCGTGTATTTGCATTCATCCAAAAGATCGCTTTCTAATCGCTGCTTCTTTTCAAGCTCTTGTTGCTCTAATACTTCGGGCAAAAGTTCTTCAACTTTTTGTTCAAGGGCTTCGATTTCTTCTTTTGTTGCTCGGGTGGTCATCGACCACTTGCCACAATGTGGACAGGGTTCATAGCGATGAGTCACCAAATTGAGACCCGCGATGGTGCGCTTAAAAACCTTGCCACATTTAGGGCAAATTGCCGCGCCATAGAGGCTAGAACCTGTGACCGACTGGTCACTTTGTGGGTATTGCTTACTTTTTCGCCTATTTACCAAAAATGTGAGCAACAAAATGAGCACGGTGAGCACACCAATGCCCAAAAAGATATTTCTGTTTATCTTGCCTGCTTCAGCTTTTGCAAGAAACCTTATGTTTATGGTATTGCTCCGAACAGTTTGGCCATCATCGAACGTAATCAGGGCATAAAAGCTATGCGCGCCACTTGGATAATCATCCGTGTTGAAACGGTGCTTTACATTCGTACCGGGGACCGTAATCATCTCTGTGTCATCCATCACATATTGAACGGTCTTGACCTCTTGCAGGTTTCCCGTAACCGTCAAGCTCATGTGACCTTGAACGGAACCAGGGATTCCAACACCCCACTCACGCTTTAAGATAAGCCGATAGTCCTCATTTTGAGCAAAGGCGGGTGAAAAGCTTGTCAAAGCAAAAACTAGTATCAGAATGATCAACAGAAATTTGCCTCGTTTTTTCATAATCCTACTTCCACTTGGTAAGAATATTTTCTCGGTCAAAGACCAGCGTTCCCAAATAAACCATACCCACCGCAATGAGCGCGCAAACACCAATCGCCAGTAGCATAAAGCTGATGTTCACAGTAAGCACACCCGCCAATTGGGCAAAAACAACGCCCAGGAAAGGCACAATCAAAACGCCAGAAATTTGCTCTGCTGCGCGTGGATCGGTCACGCGAGATGAGATATAGATGGCAAAATTGACCGCGATGACGGCTAAAATCGGACCCAATAGCAAAATACCCAAGAGCCAGGTTGGTCCCAAAATGTAGCTACGAACGCCCGGGCTGATTTTCATGATGACCAAGCCTAAGTTGAAAAGGGCAAAGGAGAGCCAGGTGACACCCACTGCCGGAATAACTGCCGCCAGGCATTTACCCAGCAATAGCTCCAGGGTGCTGATAGGTGTTGCCAAAAGCGGTTCCAGACTGCGGGTGGTTTTTTCTCCCACAATGCTATAAGCGGCGATGGTGATAGGTATCAGCAAGGGCATCATCATAAACATCAGCAAAAACTGGATGACCATCATCACCTGCATGCAATCGCCACCGCTCAATCCGGCACAAGTGCTGGCCACGTTTCCGGGCATACCACCCGATTGAGCAATCATTTCGGGTGTAAGTGTTCCACCAGTGTCAATCGCGGCATTATTCATCACGCCCAGCATAATCAAGGGCAAAACAGTGAAAAGCAAAGGCACAATCAGCATGACCATAACCACCAAACGGCGTTTAAATACTTCTGCCCATTCTTTTTTGATAATGGTGCGCACGTGTTTCATGACTGCCTCCTTTCCTGACCTTGACCACTCTCTTCGCTACGAATCATCTCAAGATAAACACGCTCTAAGGACTGCTTGATCTCACCAATAAACTGAATGTCTGCCTGAGCATCAATCAGAGCGCGGGTGATAACCGGGTTGAGCTTCTCAGGCTCATCCAGGCTGACCACGAGCTTGTTTTCAACCGCTTCTACCGCGCGTACACCCGGCACATCTTCAACCGCCTGGCGCATTTCAGAGCTAAGCCTGGCAAGATGAAACACCACCTTGCGACCAAAGAGTTTTTCTCGCAAGGCGCTGGGTTTATCCACCGCCAGGAGTTTTTGGTTGAAGATAGCCACGCGGTCACAATGCCGCTCGGCTTCATCCAGGTTGTGGGTGCACATGAAAATGGTGCGACCCTGGCTTTTAAGCTCCTCGATGAAGTCACGCACTGTTTTAGCCGCTTCAGGGTCAAGACCGGTCGTAGGCTCATCCAAAAAGAGCACTTTTGGTTCATGCAAGAGGGCACGCGCCACAGCCAGCTTTTGGCGCATGCCTTTGGAATAGCTGCCTACGGCGTCCATGCGGCGCTCCCAAAGGTTCATCATGCTCAGGTATTTTTGAATCGCTTTATCTGGGTCATCCAGGTCATAAAGCTCGGCATAAATGCGCAGGTTCTGCTCAGCAGTCAGGCGCTCATAAAGTCCTGGTGATTCGGTGAGGATGCCAACAGTTCGGCGTATTTCAGTGTCCTGAACGCCAATTCTGAAACCATTCACTAGAGCCTCGCCAGAACTTGGTTTAATTAAGCTCGTCAACATGCGCACGGTGGTTGTTTTTCCAGCGCCGTTGGGTCCCAAAAAGCCAAAAACCTCGCCCTCAGCAACTTCCAGGTCGAGTTGGTCCACCGCAATGAGTTCTGTTTTTTGTTTTTTGCCAATTTTGAATATTTTGCTAAGTTTCTGCGTTTTTATCATGTTTTCTCTCATGCCTATTTTACATGATAAGAAAGAGGCTGACCTTACATTTTCTAAGGTCAGCCTCTAACGCTAAAGCTTAATTATTCTTGAAGCGTTTCTAGAAACCTTCAGGAATAACCATGGGGAAATACAAGTGCCAAACAGGTGGCGCAATAACAGTAATCGTAACCGTAACCTCTTCACTGTAAAGCTCACCATCAAAAGCCTTGTAGGTAAAGCTGTCTAAGCCAGCATAGCCCTCGTTAGGCACGTAAATAAAGCTGCCGTTCGGGTTGAGGATGAGCGTACCAAATTGGGTTGTGGTTACCAGTTCTGCAGTCAATTCTGCGTCCTCAGGATCGCTGTCATTTTCGAGCACACCGGGTGCAGCAACACTTAGCACACCATCTTGTGCAACTTCGTAGGCATCTTCCACTGCAATCGGCGCTTGGTTGAGAGGAAGCACCGTAACCTTGAAGGTTTGGCAATCCTCTAGTTCGCCATCGCTGACACAGAGCTCAATTTCATGCTCGCCAACCTGCTCTACAGTGGGCGTCCAGGTGAATTCGCCCGTTTCGGGGTCAATCGTGGCACCTTCAGGAGCGTCAACAAGGCTAAAGGTCAACTCGGTATCATCAACGTCACTGGCAGCAGCAATAAAGCTAAGCCCTTCTAAAGTGAATATGGTGAAATCAGGGATTTCATCCAAAACTGGTGCGTCGTTGACTGGTGTAACCGTGATGGTCACGGTTGCCCAATCCGTCCAACCCTCGTCCTGTGTATTGGGATGGCTAAGGAGGGTGTAAGTGAAGCTATCCGTACCAAAGAAGTCAGCGTTAGGTGTGTAGGTGAACGAACCGTCAGAAAGCAGCACGAGCACACCATGGCTTACGTTGGTGCGCAGGGTAGCAGAAAGCACGTCGCCATCAACGTCATAGTCGTTGGCAAGCACACCTTCGGCAGCAGCCACTGTCAAAACTGCGTCTTCAGCAACGGTGTATGCGTCATCTAACGCAACCGGCGCGTCATTCACAGGGTTAATCGTGATGGTGACGGTTGCAATATTGCTTTCATGTGTGCCGTCGCTGGCTTTGTAAGTGAAGCTATCGGTACCATGGTAATTCAGTTCAGGCGTATAGGTAAAGCTTCCATTCGCGTTGAGCTCCAAGGTGCCGTGGGTCGGACCCTCTTCCAAAACCGCAGTAAGAACTGGGGAGTCGGGATCGGTGTCGTTAGCGAGCACGCCAGGGGCTTCAACGGTGAGGGCAACATCTTCGTCAGTCGTATAAGCGTCATCCACAGCCACAGGAGCATGATACACATTCATCACACCCGTCAAACTTGCCAAGGCAAAGTCAGGTTCCCACGCACTGTCATACAGTGTGCCGGTCACGTTATATACGCCAGCTTTTGCAAAGTTGATGCGGTATCTCAAACTCATTTCCTGTGGTACCGTAATCTCAAGCCCAGTTAATGGACCAACATCCATGACCGCTTTTCCGTCCACGATGGTCGTGTTATCTTTCAAATCCAACCAGTTGTCACTGTCATAGGGGAATTCAACCTCAACACTAGTCACATCGGTCTCAACAATATCTTCGCCATCAGCACGGCTCAATTCCACAACACCCTTGGGGCTCGTGAATGCCATACCGTTGAGCGGATTGTTCATCGTAATGACAAAGGTCTTTGCCTCTCCCACTTTGTATGGTCCAGCTAAACCTGTCTCACTCAAAGTCGGCTTGGCTTTTACCACCATCGTATCTGTATAACTGACCAACAAAACAGGATCGCCCGTTCCACTCGCATCATACAAACTACCTGTGGTTTCAAACTCTCCCACCTCCGCAAATGTTATGCGGAATTTCAAAACTGGGGCTGCTCCAGGTGCAAAGTACACATCAGCAGGATAGGGTCCTACAGCTGCTTTGATGCCATCGCTGCCATCCAACTCAGGTGTAATTTCAATCCAGGTTCCTGCTTGAAGCGGATGTTCAAATTCGATCTTTTCATTCGTGTCCAGTGTCGCACCAGCCATTTTTACATCGGCTGAGATCTGTTGGTATGTTGCTCCACTTGTTGGGTTTTCAAGCTTCACATTAAAGATCTGCTCTCGAGTCACCAGGTATGGTCCTGCCATATCAGCTGAGCTAATCACGGGCTTGTCATACAACACATTCATCACACCCGTCAAACTTGCCAAGGCAAAGTCAGGTTCCCACGCACTGTCATACAGTGTGCCGGTCACGTTATATACGCCAGCTTTTGCAAAGTTGATGCGGTATCTCAAACTCATTTCCTGTGGTACCGTAATCTCAAGCCCAGTTAATGGACCAACATCCATGACCGCTTTTCCGTCCACGATGGTCGTGTTATCTTTCAAATCCAACCAGTTGTCACTGTCATAGGGGAATTCAACCTCAACACTAGTCACATCGGTCTCAACAATATCTTCGCCATCAGCACGGCTCAATTCCACAACACCCTTGGGGCTCGTGAATGCCATACCGTTGAGCGGATTGTTCATCGTAATGACAAAGGTCTTTGCCTCTCCCACTTTGTATGGTCCAGCTAAACCTGTCTCACTCAAAGTCGGCTTGGCTTTTACCACCATCGTATCTGTATAACTGACCAACAAAACAGGATCGCCCGTTCCACTCGCATCATACAAACTACCTGTGGTTTCAAACTCTCCCACCTCCGCAAATGTTATGCGGAATTTCAAAACTGGGGCTGCTCCAGGTGCAAAGTACACATCAGCAGGATAGGGTCCTACAGCTGCTTTGATGCCATCGCTGCCATCCGACTCAGGGGTTATATCAATCCAGGTTCCTGGTTGAAGCGGATGTTCAAATTCGATCTTTTCAATCGTGTCCAAAGTCGCACCAGCCATTTTTACATCGGCTGAGATCAGTTGGTATGTCGCTCCACTCATTGGGTTCTCAAGCTTCACATTGAAGATCTGCTCACGCGTCACCAGGTATGGACCAGCCATATCCTCAGAGCTGATTGTTGGCGGTTTGATAAGAGTAAGGCTAATCAAAATGGGGTCATGATCCGATGAGCGATAGGCATCCGGGCTGTAAAGCGCGGCTTGTTCCACAGGCTTGAAGCTGGTGTCATAGTCAAAGACATCGGCTTCATCGGCGTTGATGTGCCAGAATTTGGCATCCAAAACGTAATACGCAAATTTCTTGTTTGCCAAAGCGTGGTCAAGATAACCTGCTTTACCATCAAAGACGTAACCGTAAGCTTCAGGCTCGTTGAATTCTTCAACCAGGTTGGTAACATCATCCGCGGTGCCTGCTGTCTTGTCTGCACCGAGTTTGATGGCGTCGATGGGGTCTTCCTTGGCGTAGGAGTTGAGGTCACCAATGATGACGTACATGCCCGAACCGGCTTGGGTTGGGTCTGTTTCCAGCCATTTAACCAAAGCTTCCGCTGCGGCTTTACGGGTCAGGTTACAGTTGCCCTGGCCATCACCGAGGTCCGGATCGCCTTCACAGGCTGAACCCTTGGATTTAAGGTGGTTCACAGAAACGGTAAAGATTTCGTCGGTAATCTTATCCTTGAAGCTTACTGCCAAAGAAGGCCTGTTTCTGGTGGTGTCATAAGCAGGATCAAAAGTTTCATTAAGGATAGCAACGTTGCCTACAAGTTCAACCTTAGCAGGTTTATAAATAAAGGCTTGCTTGATGGCGTCTGTACCAATATTGCCAGTAGCAACATAGGCGTAGGTGCCATCAGCGGTCTCGGTATTGAGTGCAGCCACGAGATGTTTCACCGCGCCATCGGCATCCATGTTGGGATGTTCGTTTTCAATTTCAATCAAACCAATCACATCCGCTTCCATACCCAGGATTGGCGCCACGATTTTGTCGTGCTGACGTTCAAATTCTTCCTGGTTGTCCGCACCACGGCAGTTCATGTTACCGGCAGGACCACAGTTGTTGCTCCCGTCATCGAGGGTCACAAAGTAGTTAAGCACGTTTAAGCTGGCAATGCGGATTTCACCGGGAACCATTACTGGTGCATCAGGTCGTGGGTTGAGCTGGGTGTAAGTGGCTGTGCCAACCGGCTGGATCTTCCACTCGTTAAAGTTGTAATCCATGATGCCGGTCAGACCTTTAATGGTGTCGCCACCGCGGAAGTAGTGTTCCTTGGTGAACTGGCTACCATCAGGATGGCGCAAATAAGGTGGATTTTGGGAAGTCAGGGTGTCATCCACTTTGATGCTGTCTAATATGTAGGCTTGTTCAGCTGCGACAGCCTCATCGCCGGGTTCAACAACAGATGTTGGCGTATTGTGTCGGGTGCCACTGAGCACGATTTCACCATAGCGGTCGAAGTTGAAGTATTCCGCAAGGAACAAAGCCTGCGGGAAAGTGACCAACATACCCTCATACTGTTCAAAATCACGTGGTGCGGTTACTGGTAAGGTGATTTCAGTTGGGGTAATTTCATGTCCGGTCGAGCAGGTGAGGACAGTTGCCGCACTGGTTGGGGTGATTTGGGTCATGTTGTAATATTCAGTGACTTTACCCGTAATGCGCAGTCGGTCGCCAACGTTGACTGTTGGGTTGGTGCTGTAAACAAAGATGCCGTCAGAAGTTGCGGGGTTGTTATCGCCCTCTGAATCCTGAATGGCATAGCCACTTTTACCACCCACCTGGAAGTTGGCAGTCACCACACCTTCGGTGGTAACAATTTCATTCACCAAGGGGCTGGCAGGGCCATTACCCTGGATGGCATAAATGGGTGTAAAGGCGTCACCACAACCTTCAACGATAGTGAAGCTGGAGACAAAGTTTTCAGCCATGGTTTCGTCAGCAGCGTTAGTGACCTTGTCTTTGTCAATGGTTACCGTACACGTTTCACCGGGCATAAAGTCTTCATCTGGATTGAGGGTAAAAACAGGATTGTCATCGGTGACAACAGCCGTGTGCGCACCGGATTGGGTACAAGTGATGTCATACCAACCATCTGCAACAGTAACCGTTTCACTGAAGGTAATCACGATGTCAGTCGCCGCAGGTACAACTGCGTTTGAGGCAGGCACGATGCTTTCGACCTTGGGACCGGTCGGCGGCGTGAAAGAGCAATCCATGGTGTGAGAACCAAGATTCGTAAAGGTGTCAATCGGGTGAGGATCATATTCCAATGCAGGCACAAAGTCATCATCAGGAATAGTATCGCCCTGACACACGCTCGCTTTTCTAACCAATGTTTGGTCCTGTGTTTTTACAGTAGCATCACCCCAGTAAGAACCAGGATCATTATCAATATCACCAAAGGAATCTTGCACTGCGCCATCAGCAACACGCACCAACACCAGTGAGTCATCCCCGTTGAAGTGAACAACTGAAGGGTAGGCTAAAACTAAGTCAGCGACATCTTTCATGGCTTGATCTGATTGATCGGTGACGATGACATAAACGTCTTCGTTCTCCAAGGTACCTGTCAATGCCAGCGTTTGGGTAACATTGCCGCCAGCATTGTTGTAGTAATCAATGCGGTACTCAGAGAGGTCAATCGCAGCACCGGTACCGTTATAAAGTTCAATGCCTTTGTTTTGACCGCTGCCTTCAATGTACTCCGAAATGATAAAGCGTTCTGGATAAACGACAGGTCCACAGCTATGGGTCGGAGATGCTGTATTGCGAGGCGTAGGAGTTTCGGCTGTAAAGTCGGCACTGTTATCATCCGTATCCTGGCAACCGCCTTGTTTGCGTTGCGCGGAAAGGGTACTGCTAATCGCTGGTGCCGCTTGATTACCTTCATAGAAATTAGCGGTACCAAAACCGACCAAATCGATGATTCTTGCCATCTGATCAGCATCACAAGGCGTTGAGCCACCATTGCAACCCAAAGAGGTCGTGCCAGTGACCAAGACCACTTTGCCATTGGCTGCTCCCATGTTTATGGGAGTAGGATCGATATGATCAGGAGTCGGAAGTGCAACACCGTTTGTGCCAGAACCCTCTTGGACAAGAAAATATTGCCCTGGTTCCAAACTAACATTTGGTAGTTCGGTCCTTTGACCATCGTTTGCACCAAAATTTCCTGTTCCAGTGGGGCTGGTATATTGTAGTGACAAGCCATCAAGAGAAACAGAAGCTATTCCCGCATTGAAAATTTCAATAAAATCATGGGTATAAGTTGCACCGGAGTTACCTCCACCACCATACACTTGACTTAAACGTAAATTAGCTGGATCGCCCATGGGCTGACAAGAATGCGTTGGGCTGGCAGAATTGCGCGGGTTTGGTAAAACCAACTCGAAATCCTCACCATTCTGATCGGTATCCTGACAACCAGCAGCTTTCCTTTGAATCGAAATTCCTGTGCCTGCTAGTGGACCACCGCCAGCACCTTCATAGAAGTTTACGCCGCCATAAGCAACACGATCAATTATACGCGCCAATTGCTCTTCATTGCATGGATTTGCAGTGCTACTACACCCCAGGGGTTCTGTACCTTGAACCAAGGCAAGCTTTCCGTATGCGTTATCAATAATACGAAATGGTTGAAGCTGGGTTAAGTCATAGTCTGCAGCTGGTATAGATGGCTTTTCAATATCAAAAGAGGTCACCTTAATGAGATAGTATCCACCAGGTTTAATACTTGCCTCATCCGGTAGCGCGACAACATTAAAAGCTCCATCATTACCAAGATCATCAAGATTGCTATCCCCATACTGAAGTGATAATCCGCTGAGCGAGGCTTGGGCATTCCCGGCATTGAATAATTCGATAAATCGGTCTTTATAGACAGAATCGGGAGCTCCACCTTCGCCTGAAACTTGACTTATACGCAAGTTATTGGCTGCCAGGACAGGTTTAACTGGCTGAAAGCCAACCATACCAATCAGCAGTGCCAAGATGGTTAAAACATAGATTAATCTTCGTGACATTTTTCCTCCTTGGAGATATAGGGTTGATAAAGAGATTGTCCTGTTATTCTATCATGCTTAATAGGGCTAAGAGCCGTTTTAGAGAAGTAAAGTTGGACATTTTTGAGTAAAGTTTATGGTTAAAGCCGTATTTTGAAAATTGGCGCTCGATATAGACAGGATTTATCTGCTAGCGATTTAGCTATGCGCATTAATTAGGCGAACCATTTGAGATCAACGCGTTATAACTCCAGGCAATAAACCTAAGCCGCCTATATAATTAATCTATGCGCATTAATAGCGGCGTGATAATTTTTGGTTCATAAGCTTACTTTTTCTTGGATTCAATTCCAAATCATAATAAACACAATTCGCTTAAAGTCATTTTACTCAACTTGGCGTCACAACGGGAACATCAAACAAAACTGAAAGCAAAAACTTTTATATCACCAGCGAGGATCAAGGTCTTTGGACTTTTCAAGCAAATCACCCATTTGAGTGTTCATCATCGACTTGACGTCCATAAGGGCATGATGAGGTTTTGATCAATATCACACACATTCAGGCACTTAATATAGTTTTTCGTGTACCTAGCGCACCTTTTTACATGGATTAATCACAAATTGTTTCACGTGAAACGAAATTGTTGCTCATTATTGAAGTTCAACACAGTTTGAGCTTACAGATGCTTTAAACCTGATCGTTTTTTAGGAAATAAGCAAAACATGTAAGATAACACCGAGACTGCATGTTTATAGATAACATCTTATCACTTGGGATCCAAAAACACTGTTGTATTCTTTGTTATCAGATCTTCTCATTGTTCAGCTCATAAACACCTTTGCATTCTCAAGTAAGCTTAATCCTTTAGAATAGCGGTATTCCTTACTTCTCATCAAGCGAATAAGCTTCCTGTTACGGGGATTGAAAATTGGGCTTGACCCAAACCCTAATTGGGTGTAGAATACCTGTCCATTAACAAATGCTCTCGTAGCTTAATGGATAGAGCACCTGCTTGCGGAGCAGACGGTTGCGTGTTCGAATCACGCCGAGAGCATTTTTTCTTTTAAGACCTTCCCATCCAGGTCACAACAGTAAAACGCATCCAGAAAGCTTTTTTTGGCATTCCTGAGCTTTGGTCAACCTGCGCGCCCTTTTATTCAATTTAACGCATATTAATTTGTTTCACATGAAACATTTGCAATTTTCGAATTCTTTAATACATAGTTTTTTCGTTTATAGGACTAACAGCGCCGAAAACAGGCTAGCTTTAGTCCTTTTCTGTCTTCTCAAGCGTTATTTTTGTTTACTTATATCTTCTGGGCTATTATTTCTCGTTATTTCTATTATCTAACATATTTATTTGCCTTAGTTATAACTGTCATGGCAGTTTATCTATCTATGACCTGCCAATTTCCTCCCATCTAGATGTCAATAAACCATTTTTAAGTTAAAATAAAGCTACATAGCCGTTCTATTGAATAAAGCTAAAGGTAAATAAAAGAATTTATGAAATTAGTCGAAGTTTTAGATTACGAAGCGCTGAGCCTGCACGCCGCATCCATCATTGCTAATCAGGTGCGTAATAAACCTAACAGCGTATTAGGCTTAGCAACCGGTTCCACTCCGTTGGGCTGTTACAAAGAGCTGGTTCGCCAACATCAGGAAGAAGGACTTGATTTTAGTCAAATTACCACTTTTAACCTTGATGAATACTATGGTTTGGCGCCGAATCATCGTAACAGCTACCGCCATTATATGAACCACTACTTTTTCAATCATATCAACATCGATAAAAAGCGCACACACATCCCCAGCGGCGTTCCTCAAGATTTAATTGCCGAATGTCGTGATTATGATCAACGAGCCAGCGATATTGGGGGCATGGATTGCCAAATTCTGGGCTTAGGCTCCACTGGTCACATCGCTTTTAACGAGCCTAGCCCTTCTTTTGAGCCTTTTACACGCCTGGTGGACCTGGATGAATCAACCATCCAAGCCAATGGGCACTACTTTAAGATCGAAAACACTATCCCAAGGCAAGCCATTACGGTGGGGATGCGTTTTATTCTCAACAGCCGGGCGATTCTCTTGCTGGTGAGTTCTGAAAAGAAAGCGCAAGCGCTTGAAAGGACCTTAAATGGCACAGTAGACCCGATGGTGCCAGCATCGATACTTCAACTTCATCCAAATGTTACTATTATTGCGGATAAAGAGGCACTTTCGCTGCTTTAAACATGCCTTTCCAAAATTTGTTTTAGGAAAAGACTTAGCAAGCGTTTCAAAAAAGAGCCCTCTATGGGCTTTTTCTTTATTTTGCCATTCTCTTATACGCTTTAGTCACTTAAGTGCTTTACCAGAACCAGGCGCTGGAGCGTTTCGCCCCGGATTGGCTCGAACCCTAGCTGTTCATATTTGGTGGCGTAACCAATAAAGGCTTCATCGTACTTTTGGAGCATGGCTTGCCGGCTGGTGGCAACGTCATCCAGTGGGGCAACGCGCAATTTGGTGGCGCCATTTGCCTTTGCCCATTTTATAGCTTCTTTTATTAAATATTGGAATATTCTTGCATATTCACTATATTGACCCAAGCGTATCTGCTTGATCTGCCAGGTTTTGCCTTCTTCACCCTCTTCGGTGAGCATTGATCGCACCGGACCTAATTCAATCGCGCCAACAATATCCTTTTGATGTTTCAAAAGCAATCCTGTCCTCAAATCAAATTCTGCCGCGCCATATGGATTTGGTTCAGTGTCCATAAACACTTTTTCAAAGCGTGCCGATTCGTTTTGGCGCACTTCCCCAGCGACCTGTGGATCGATATCACCGAGCATAAACACCAGCTCAGCATAGTCATCACCCGTTTTTGGCGCCACAACCTGGAAATCAGCCGGCAATACAGGCTTTGCACGCCCACTTTGCAGGTAAATACTGTCGTCATATTCCTGAAATTCAATAGGAATGGGCAATCGGAAAAGATTGCTCAAATATTTGATGTCTTGCAAGGTTTTTGGGTTGATTTCTTTATCGGTGTATGAGTCAATTAGCCATTCAGGTGCAATACAGCTGACTTTCAAATGTCCAATCTTGCCTTGACCGGTAAGCGAGTTGCTGGGATAGCGTGTGCCACTGGTAATTCTGCCTTTGTCATCACGTGTATAGGCATGGATTTCAATTTGATGTCCCGCACCGTTATCAAGCACAAAGCTTTTGTCGTCCGCTTGAGCTGAGCCAATCAATCCGTAACCAATTCGGCTCAAAATACCAAGGAACCGGAGCAAATAGAGGCGATTAATGGCGATATCCAGGTCAGCGTGCGAACGAGTTTGCCATCCTAAAAGCGCATCAACTGCCCATCCACCTGCAACAACCAGCGGAATGCTTGCAATTTCGGCTAATTCCAAAACCCGCATCACTTCTTCTTGATCCATATCGTGCGCGTGTGAGGGTTTCCGGCGAGGGAATTCATCTAAAACACTTTGCAGTGGGTTGACTTCAGGTGGGTTAATCTCGCTCATGCTGACCTCTATTCTAATCTGTCCTAATTGTAACGGGAAAAACTAAATTAATCATGCTTTTTATGACCCACCATTCAATAAGGCTATAATTCAATTTTCCAACTTAATCAAAAAAAGCTGGCTTAAGTTGTGAGCCAGCTTTTTATAAATGTATCTAAGCTATTTTGTATTCAATACTGGGAAGTAGATTCTTGGGAAGATCATCTTTTCCCATCCACCTGTATCATATTCGACCCAGATGGATACCTGAGCGAAAGCAAAAGCATCGCTTTCATTGTCCTTGACATAAAGTGTAACGCTATTTTCACCATTATGAATCAAGGTTTTGTCAAATGACAATTTAACCATGGTCTCACCCTTAGCTTCAGGAATATCAATAGTGACCCATGGTTGATTAGCTGTAACAGTCCATTCAACGCCTTCATCGGCGGTAACGGTTAATTCCACATCGCGCAAAGTTTCATAACCTATAGGCGCTAAGATGTGCGTCTTAGCAGGACTTACAGTGATGTTAGCTTCAACAGGTTCCACTTCGGTGGCTTTAGCAGCATTAAGTTGATTATAGACACCATTTGGTTCAGTTTGATAATCAACAAAAGCGTAAGCTTCAACGTTTTCCCAGTCGTTAACATCACGATGCGGGAAAGCGACATAATAAATACCAGTCGCATCAATAGCCAAGCTCTCAATACGGGTCATGCCAACACCACGCGCGGCGTTATGGCTGGTGTTGGTGGGATGTTTATAGCCTGTTTCTTTAATGAAAGCATGGACAAAGCCATTATTCTCATTAGAAAGAGTCACTTCGCTCAAGTTCGTAACGGTCACTTTAAAATAAACCATACCGTCCTGAACGTAGTAATCGGCTTTAATATCGGCCAAAGCTTCTTTTGCCATGGCATAATTCGACATCGCTGTATATTTTTCTATAGCCTCTTCGGGAGTTTCAACACCACGGCTATACATCTGGCCACTTTCTACCATAGCCCAGGTTAAGCCCATACCTTCTTCGGTATGACGAATGACTTCCCAACGAATTGGGGTTGGGGTCGGCCAATCATGGTCGACGTAAACAATATTCTTATCAGCGTTGTCGATAGCGAGTTGATCAATCACCGGACCGGAGATTGCACAATGCCATCAGTGAATCCAGCCAAAGGCTTCAAAAACCGCCAACTTTTCAGGTAGTGTTTGGGCTTGAGCTGCTTTGGGACTAGTGGCAAGGCCTGTCGCCAATAAAGCGAGCAGCATCAAAAGAACAAATAACTTTTTTATTGTCTTCATAGGCATTCCTATTTTTTATATTTAACAACTGTTTACAATGTTATTTTATCACTAAGCGCGAAAGCTACCCGATTTTGGTTGCTTTTTGCCACGGATTTTATAAAACCGCTGGTTTTTCTGGTTCTTTTCAATGTGAGTTAGTCGTTTTTATCCGCGTCTGGGTATCCATAAATGTTCTTTTACAATTTCATAAGCAAGGCATTATAATCAAACCATGCCTCAGCAAATGCCACTGGTTTCAGTTGTCACACCGTCCTACAATCAAGCTCAATATCTCGAGCAGACCATGCTTTCTGTCTTGGACCAGGATTATCCGCACATTGAGTATTGGGTCATGGATGGCGGGTCCAGCGATGGGAGTGTGGATATCATCAAAAAACACGCCTCCAGACTTGCCGGATGGGCTTCTGAAAAAGACAAAGGTCAAGCCGATGCGGTAAACAAGGGCTTCAGCCGGGCAAGTGGCGACATTGTGGGTTGGTTAAACTCTGATGACCTCTATTACCCAGGCGCCATAGCTGGTGCCGTAAAGGCTTTTCAGGCTCATCCTGAAGCCTCCATCGTGTTTAGTGATGTCAATTCGGTAGACGGCGAGGGAATAGCTTTCAACCGCATGCGATTTGGCGATTGGAAACTGGAAGACCTGATGCGTTTTAATATCATCAGCCAACCTGGCGTTTTTATGCGCCGTTCCGTGCTTGAAAAAGCTGGTTACCTGGGCTTGGACTACCATTTCTTGCTTGATGTTGAGCTTTGGTTGCGCATGGCAGCTATTGCTGAACCTTTTTATGTGCCAGATGTGGTTTGGTCGGCAGCTCGCATGCATGCTGACGCCAAAAACCGCGCCCAAGCCTTGAATTTTGGACCCGAAGCCTTTCGCATCGCCAAATGGCTTTGTGAAGACGAACGTTTTTATCCTTTAAGTGCCCGGATTTTCAAACAAATTTGGGCTGGTGCCTATCGGATCGACGCATTTTACCGCGTTGAGGCTGAGGATTACCGAGGCGCGCTCAAAAGTTACCGAGAAATGCTGAAACTTCAACCGATCCAAGCACCAAAAGCATACGCCCGTCTGGTAAAAAGTCTCATTAATATCATGGGCTTTAAAAACCTTGGTAAAACTTATGAGCATTTACGCGAAAAAATAGGCAAAAAGAGATTGAGAGAGTGATTGTGTCCCTTCCAAAAGTATCCATCATTACCCCATCTTATAATCAAGGGCATTTTCTTGAAGAAACAATCAAGTCTGTTTTAGCGCAAGACTATCCTAATCTGGAATACATCATCATAGATGGTGGTTCAAGCGATAACAGTCCGGAAATCGTCCAGCGTTACGCCCATCAGCTGGCGTACTGGCAAAGTCAGCCTGACAAAGGTCAGACGGATGCCATCAATCAAGGTTTTGCCCGCGCGACAGGCGACATCTTGGCTTGGCTCAACTCTGATGACATTCTGTTACCTGGCGCTGTGTCTGCCGCGGTAGAAAAACTGACAGAAAATTCAGAAATAGGCATGGTTTATGGCGATTGTTGGCTGATAAACGCGGATGGCAAACGCATTGGCAAATTCCCCGCCGCGCAAACAGATTATGCAAAGTTGCGCCGTGGCTATGTGCATATCCCTCAGCAAGCTTCTTTCTGGCGTGCCTCTCTGTGGCAGGAAGTTGGTCCTCTGGATGATAGTTTTTACTTTGCCATGGATTACGACCTGTGGACGCGCCTCGCCGCCAAAGCGCCACTCCTTTACGTGCAAGAACCCTGGGCAGCTTTCCGCTTGCATGGTGACGCCAAAAGCATTGCGGAAGACGATCGCTGTTGGCCAGAAATGTTACGCGTGCATTATCGCGATGGTGGAAAAAAGCTTTCATTGATTAACGCAAAATATCATTTACGAAAAATATTACGCCCGGTGCTGATGTGGCGCAGAAAACGCCAAATGTCAAAGGTGAAGGAATAAGCGATGCTACTTAATAAAACCAAAACCGCAATGAGGGTCTTGCGTGAAAAGGGACTTGGCTCTGTTGTCAATTTACTCAAACATAATCTTGGCTTGTCAAAGCATATTGATGAGAGCGGTGTGATTTATGACTACTTTAAGTCATTGGGTTTTACTGGCACACTCATCGATGTTGGTGCGCATCTTGGTTATGGGCTCAAACCTTTCGCAAGTGATGGTTGGAAAGTGTTTGCTTTCGAACCCGATCCTGATAACAGAGAGCAGTTAATGAAACTGGCGAGTAATTTTAGTTCAGTTAACTTAGATACTCGTGCTTTGTCGGACGTTCCCGCCAAACAGGTCTCTTTTTACAAATCCAATGAATCGGACGGCGTGAGTGGTTTGCAAGCCTTTTTGCCCAGCCATAAATCCCAATATCTGGTCGATGTGACCACCTTAGCTGACGTTATCGCCGAAAAATCGATTACTGCTATCGATTTTCTAAAAATCGACACTGAAGGTTTTGATTTGTTGGTGCTTAAGGGTATGAACTGGGAAAAAATCAAGCCTCGTCTCATCCTGTGCGAATTTGAAGACAGCAAAACCCTGCCTTTGGGCTATAGCTATCATGACATGGCTCACTATATAGTTGAGCAAGGCTATAAAGTGATTGTTTCGGAATGGAAACCCATCAAGCGTTATGGCGAGAAACACGCCTGGCGTGGTTTTTACACCTATCCTCACCAACTAAAAGTGGATAGAGCCTGGGGAAACCTGATTGCCTGCCGGGATGATGAAGATTTTCAGGCTTTAAGCACTTTTCTAAAAGTCTAAAAACATCCAACGATATAAAATAACCACACCTCATCACACCTATAAAAAAAAGCGATCTAAACGATCGCTTTTTCTCTCCATTGAATAAGTGTTTACTCAGCAGGAATGCCCTTACCAAGTTTCTTACCGATGCGGTCAAAGGCGTCCAGTGCCTGTTCAAGGTCATCCTGACTGTGCGCGGCAGAAATCATAACACGGATGCGCGCTTTTCCTCTTGGCACAGTGGGGAAGCCCAAAGCACCAGCGAAAATACCTTCTTCCAGCAGTTCACGGCTAAATTGGCGTGCTAACTGAACATCGCCAAGCATAACTGGGGTGATTGGGGTTTGGGTTACGCCTGTATTGAATCCCAGTTTGCGCATTTCTTCTTGGAAGAACCGTGCGTTAGACCACAAGCGATCAACCAACTCACTCGATTCCTCTAACAAATCCACCGCAGCGATACAGGCAGCCACATCCGGAACGGTTACCGCTGAGGAGAACAAGAAAGGTCGTCCACGTTGGCGCAGCCATTCGATAATGCGTGCGTTACCAGCAACAACACCGCCAACGACGCCAAAAGCTTTAGAAAAAGTGCCAATTTCAACGTCCACTTTGCCATGCAGTCCAAAGTGATCCACAATACCACGTCCACCGTTACCCATCACGCCTTCGCCGTGGGCATCATCAACAGCAGTCATCAAACCGTACTTTTCAGAAACCTCAACAAGTTTATCCAAGGGCGCGTAGTCGCCATCCATAGAGAAGACGCCATCCGTAATCATGAGGCCTTTGTTGTAAGTGCCTTCAGCTTCTTTGACGACGCGTTCAAAATCATCCACATCGGCATGAGCGAAGCGGTGAATTTTGGCGCCAGACAATCGGGAGCCGTCAATGATAGAAGCATGATTGAGCTCGTCAGAGAAAATGGCATCGCCTTTGCCTACGAGCGCAGGAATGGTGGCGCCATTCGCAGTAAAACCAGACTGAAAGGTGATGGCTGCTTCAACGCGCTTAAACTCAGCCATACGTCGTTCGAGCTCAACGTGAAGCGACATTGTGCCGGCAATAGATCGCACCGCGCTGGGTCCAAGTCCAAATTTATCCATCGCATCCTTGGCTGCCTGCACCAAGCGTGGGTGATTGGCAAGCCCAAGATAGTTATTCGCGCTAAAGTTAAGCACTTTTTTACCGTTGATGTCCACTTTCGCGCCTTGCGGCGAGTTCATGGTTGGAATGGTGTTATAAAAGCCAGTTTCTTTTAGATTGGCGATTTCATCGTCGATCCAAGTCAATTTATCAGTCATTTGCACCTCATTTATTTTGTTTATTAACCGTTTAATGATTATACCGCCTATTGCAGCCAGAAACACTGATTCCGAAAGGAAAATGAACCCATTCCTAACAAACTGTGAAATGAGTCTTACTTTCGCTTGAAGTTTGCGTATATTATCGGCATGAATGATAAAATATTGTCAGGTAAAGCCATGCACAATAAACCTGCTCGTGTTTTTCTTCTTTCCAGCCTTTTTATCCTCATTTTCTCTTTATGCGCTTACGCAAACCCAAGGGTAGTTGCCCACACCAACACAATTCCCGGTTTTGTTTGTTACCGAAGCTTGTCTGGCATAAACAATCGCATCACTCAACTGCTCAAGCAATATCCTCAATCCTTAAGGGTGAGTGACATTGGTGATTCATGGGAGAAGCAAGAACTGGGTGAGGGTTTTGGTCATGATCTTGTGGTATTGAAACTCGAAAACCAAAACACGCCCGGACCCAAACCTAGCTTAGTGCTCATCAGTGGTTTGAAAGCAAATTCATTTGGTCCGGTTGAAATCAATCTACGCTTTGCGGAATTTCTCTTGGCAAAGCAACAAAACAGGGATGATGTGCGTTACTTATTGGACCATTTCAACGTTCATTTCATCTTTTTAGCCAACCCTGACGGTCGCGTTAAGGCAGAAAGCCAGGCGGATGGCTATGGACAATCAGAACTAATTACTTGGACTAAAAACACTAATCCAGGAAGCTGCCCTAATGAAAATGGTGGCGTATCATTGGAACAAAACTTTAGTTACCAATGGCAAAACCAGCCAAATGACCCTTGCTCTCCCGACTTCCCGGGCACGCAGGCTTTTTCTGAGCCAGAAACGCAAGCCATCAGGGACTATTTACAGAACCTCGCCCAAGCTAATCCTGGACAACAGCTGCTCATCAACCTGGAGAGCTGGCAAAACTTTATCCTTCATCCATATCTTTACTCAAAAACACACAAGGTCCGTCAATACGAAGCTCACCAAATATTGACAAATAAATTAGCTTACGGACAAGAAGCAGTACCCCAAGCTTTCAATTCAGCCCATTTCGAAGTGCAATATGGTACTTTGATTGATTTTGCCCATGCTGAGCTTGAAATGACCACCATCAACTATCGCCTGGGAAGTGAATTGGGCGGCAGAGATGTATCACAGTGCGCATATTTTGAAGAAAGCCTGGTGCAAGCGGCATTGGATAGCCTCTTTAGAGCTCTAAAAGCTTTACCGAAACCGCTTGAGTATGCTGCCGGACCTGAAATTCACAACCTTAAAGCCAGCTATGATGCTGAGTCTAAAAAAGTGACCATCAGCGGCTTAGCCGATTCCTCAACTTTCTATCGCCACACCAATCGTGTAACGAGTATTTTTGAACTATCTTACAGTTTTGATGTCCCGCCATGGCATCCGCAAGCGAATTTGCTTCCAATTGAAAACTTTACACGCGATTTAGACTATCCCGGACTGGCTGAGTTTAGCCTCGATCTGGATTTGACCAAAATTCCAGCACAAGGCACGATGGTTTACATCCAAGGTATGGCAGAAGATGGCGTTCGTGATAGCTTTGATGCTGGATTTGTTGAAAGAATTTGGATTAAAGCGCTGGATACAGAGTTGAACCTTTATTTGCCGATTGTAAGAAGCAAACCTTAAGAAGGTTAAAGTATATATCTTTTAAACCTTTTAATTAGTTTTATTAGTAGGCTCTGGGGAAAGTGTGGATAAAACCAAGCAAGGTCCTAAAAGGACTGTTTTCTCCTCGATGAATAGAGTTATTGAGACACTAAAAATCATGAACAGGGCTTTTGTATAAAAACCCGACTTATACACAAATCCACAACTGCTAAAAAAAGAAACATAAAGCGCCCAGTCTTATCCACATTTTATCCTTTAATAATCCACAGTCATTTTCCACAATTGTCGCCTTTAATAAACAAAAACTGCGGAGTTATCCACAGTTTTACTCAAGTTATCCACGGTTTAAGGGCTTTAAAGTCCGTATTCCCGTTTGTAGTCTTCCAAGGTTTGCTGAACTTTTTCGATAAACCGACCCAATTCCCTGGTTTTCGACTCTTTTTGATCAGGGCTAAAGCCAATTTCATCAGCGAAGTTGAGCCAGTCTTCGCTTGCAGAGGGTTTACCTTCATCTTCCAAGTCCTCGTTGGCTTCTTCGCGGAGACAATGCTCAATTTGTCGCCAGTTTTCAAGCATAGGCCAAAGCACAGCATGCAATTGCCCCGCTTCAACCATCGCATCGCAGCTATCCAAAAAATAGGCTTTACGCGCTTTGTGTAAATTGGGCGGACAATCAGGGCTCTGCGTGCACTCCACCAAGCGGTTTTCCCAAACCAGTCGCCATTTGGCATAAAAAGCTTCGGACATGTACTCATTGCCCAATAGATGGGCTAAATCACCGACCAAACTAAGCTGATCAACAGCTTCGGCGCGGGCAGGAAAGTCCAGCATAAAGCGCCGTTGGGTCAAACCCGGACCGCTGAGTGCCGCAACCGCATTGGCGGCATTTCCCACCGACATAAAAAAGACACCCAGCCACTCACTAAAAGGCGTTTCGTCATCATCGTCCAATTCGAACCAATAGCGACGCGCGGCATCAGAAAATTTGCTGGCGCGGGCAAAGGTGTTTTCAGGGCTGTCAAATTGCGAGTCAACGCCAGCTTGGATGAATTCCAGCCAATGATCGGTATCGTGGATGATGCCATCGTGGTTCCTTAGGGCATAACCCAGCCAGGCATCCTGACGCATGCGACGATGAAAGGTGTAAAGTGACTGATGATGGTGCACAATGTCAAAGGATATGTTGCTTTTTACGCGGCGAATTTCGCGGGCAACAGGCGGTTCCTCTTTATGCACGATAACCAGATCGATATCCGTGCTGCCACCAATAAAAGCCTGCTCACCCAGTACAGAGCCGGTAAGATAAGCGGCAACAATGTCATTTTCCTGGCGCAAAAGACGTCTTAGATAATCTTTGGCAATGTCGATAAGTAAATCTTGGGTAATCAGCATCTTTTTTCCATGTTTTCTGGGCGTTTTCTGGCTTAAACTATACCACAAAGACCACATGGCATGCGTAAATTAAAGCCTTCGGCCAGGATTGGGGCTTAGCTGAGCGCGCTATGTAGTTTTTGGCTTAGCGCGACAAAGTCGGCGCTGTAACGGATGCTGTTTTCCCTTGGTCTGCTTAATGGGATCTCCAGATCTAATTTAAGCTTTGCGGGACGTTTGCTGAACACCAACACCCGATCTGATAAAAAGACCGCTTCATCCACGGCATGCGTAACCATGAGCACGGTTTTTTGTTTTTCTTGCCATACGCGCAGGAGTTCTTCGCCCATGCGCTCACGGTTGAGTGCGTCCAATTGCGCAAAGGGTTCATCCAGTAGTAAGAGGTCTGGGTCTTGTGCCAGGGCGCGGGCGATTGCCACACGTTGTGCCATGCCACCGGAGAGCTCATGAGGGTAGCTTTTTTCAAACCCTTGCAAGCCCATCAGGGCAATTAAATCTTGTACTTTTGGCTCAATTTGATCTTTGGGACAGTTAGCGATTTCTAGTGGCAGGCTGATATTTTGCCAAAGCGTGCGCCAGGGCATGAGGTTTGGCTTTTGAAAGACCATGCCAACCTGAGTGTTTTGCTTTAGCTCTTTGTTTGACTGGCGAACAGGCTGACCCGAAAGGATTATTTCACCTTTGCTTAGCGGAACCAAACCATTAATCGCCCTCAAAAGTGTACTTTTGCCGCCGCCACTGGGTCCAATGAGGCAAACGAAGCTGTTTTTAGCAATTTCAAAACTGAGTCCGTCCAAAACCTGGAGGGAGCCATCGCTTTCCAGGAACTCAACGCTAAGGTTTCGTAATGCCAGCGCAGGGCTAACGGTCGAAAGCGTCACTAAAAGCTCCTTCAACATCCTGCTTTTCTTGAAGCAATCCCAGCTCCAACAATAAAGACTGCATATTTTCCCATTTTTGCAATTGATCGGCGTGGTTCAAGGGTTCCAGTTGCCAGATTCCAATCGAAGCCAACATCACCTGGCGTTGAATCTCCAGGTCTTCCGCTGAAAGAGTGTTAAGGTTTTCAACATGCTTTTTGCAAATCTCAAAGCTTTCTTCTGGGTTTTCAGCTGTGTAGCGGATGCTCTTGATTACCGCTTGGCTCATCGCTTTGACAAGCTCAGATTCCTTGGCAATGCTATTTTCGTTCGTCACCAGGCAGTTGCCTACCAAATCCACCGAATCGGCGACTTTTATAACATCCACCTCATAGCCGCGCGCCTCAAGTTGAATGGGCTCGTTGGCAATATAAACAACCACTGCATCCACTTGCCCGGTAACCAGGCTCTCAACCTGGGTAAAACCAATCGAATTGAGGGAATAATCGCTATCGCTTAAGTTTGCTGAACGCGCCAAAGCCTCAAAGCCGATATAACTGGCGCCGAAAAGTCCAGGTAAACCAATGGATTTGCCTTTAAGGTCGGCAGCTGTTTTGATGTTAGCCTCTTTAAATGCCGTTACGCCAACCGGATAGTCCGCGTACCAGTTTGCCACAGAAACCACTGGCAATCCTTGACCTCGTGCCATCAAAATCTGCTCGCCGGAGGCAATCATAAATTTTTCTTTGCCGGCACCAACCAGGGCAATCATGTCTGCCTCATTGCCATAAACCAGTTTAACGTCCAAACCAACTTCGGCAAAAAAGCCTTTTTCAATGCCTACAAAGTAGGGTGCAAATTGCACGTTGGGGATGTAAGTCAAATTCAAAGTAATCGGTTTTAGATCTTGGCTTGGCTGGTCGGGTTTACAAGCAGCCAATAGCAAGACAAGAATGAGGAAAACGATCAAACGGAGGTTTTTTTTCATAAACTATCCTTTCGCCAGGTTTGCCAGGCAAGCGCCCGACGTTCCAGGAGCAAAACACCATAATAAAGTACTGAAGCCATAAAGATTAAACTCAATACAGCCACAAAAACCAATGCTGTATCAAATTGACCTCGTCCAACGTTAATTAAGAATCCTAAACCGCGGTCAGAACTCACCAATTCACCCACAATCGCGCCGATGACTGAAAGCGTGGTTCCCACTCGTAAGCCGCCCAGTAAAACCGGCAAAGCGGCAGGGAACTCGAGCAGGCTTAGTCTTTGCCAGGGGCTCGCATTCAAGGAGCGCATCAGTTCGTGTAGCTCGCGTGGCGTTTCACGCAGACCGACCAAAACATTGACCAAAACCGGAAAGAAGACGGTAAGCGCACAGATGAGCACTTTTGAGCCTAAACCAGCGCCGAACCAAATAATCAAAAGCGGTGCAACGGCTACCATGGGTAAAGAGCTGCTGCCAACTAAAAAAGGCGCCATCAAACGTTCAAGGGCAGGCACTTTGGATAGCCCATAGCCAATCAGCATCGCTGAAAGACTACCAATCAACAAACCTAAGAAAATTTCAAGTAATGTCCAAGAAAGATGATGCCACCAGGTGCCATCCAAAAGGATAATCATAAATTTATCCCACACCATCTTTGGGCTGGGCAAAATAAAAGCCGGCAACTTGAGTAAGGCAAACAGCAGCTGCCATACGGCGAGCAGAATTAAAAGGCTGCCCAAGGCGTAGAGCCCGCGAAGCAATTGGCTTTTCCGGAAGCTCGGTTTTGGTTTGTTATCTTTGCCGGCTTGGTTGGTCATGATGGTGTCTCAGTCAATATCAAGCAAATGATACCCCTTTTTCTTGTTCTAGGCGAATGTTTAGGGCTATAATAAACCTATGTCCGATGAAGCCTTCATTCCAAAGAACATTTTACTCATGCCAAACGCAGGCGTTCCCAAAGCGATGGCGATTGCTAAAGAGATACACCAACATTTTAGCAAAATAAAAGTGCACAGTGATATATTTGCCTACGATTTTGACAGAAAAAGCGAACAACCCGTGCTTGTAAACAGCGATTTAGTGATTGTCATCGGTGGTGATGGCACGCTTTTACGCGCGGGACACCTTTGCGCGGTGAACGAAGTGCCCCTTTTGGGCATCCAGGCGGGCACGCTCGGTTTTTTGGTGGAAATCAAGGATAATGAGTGGCCTGAGCGCATGGAACGTTTGATGAGAGGCGAATTCCGTATCGAAAGGCGTATGATGCTCAACGCTGAGCTGATACGTGGCGATATTGTGAACGGTCGATGGGACGTGATCAACGAAATTGTCATCAGTCGCGGCAGTGATGTGCGACCGATTGAAGTGCGTGTTGACCTCAGCGAAGGCTTTTTGGCGTCTTACAAGGCGGATGGCTTGATTGTGAGCACGGCAACTGGCTCAACTGCTTACGCATTTTCTGCTGGCGGTCCCATTTTGCCGCCAGAGCTGCGCAATATGCTCATTATGCCGGTTTCACCGCATCTCTCTTTGGATAGAGGCGTTGTGTTGGCTGAAGGCGCCAAGGTTAGCCTGAGGAAACAAAGTGACAATGATGCCATTTTGAGTGTGGACGGCATGAAACCAATCTACTTGAGCAATACCGACCGGGTTGTGGTGAGTGGGAACAAAAACTCGCTCAAAATGGTGCGCTTTGGCGAACCAAACTATTTCTACCGTGACCTTGCCGCGGTGATGCGCTTAAACCCAATCTTAAGAATAAATAATATTGATTAATATGTCAGACGAAAAAACTGAAATTCCAAATGATTTTAATGAACTGATGCGTGATGACAGTGAGGAGACCCACCTTGAGGTTTCCGAAGCAGACGCACATCAAGATTGGCAAGATGAAGACCCCGTTTTGCGTTGTAATCGATGCGGCAAACCCATAGACGCGCAACACGCCATCCTGACCCCAATCGGCTATCGCTGTAAAGAATGTGTGCGCGGACAGCAAAAGGTTTTTGACACATCCAAAGCGCTTGACCCGGTGATTGCCTTTTTCATAGCAGCTTTGGTTGCTTTTGCCGGCAGTTGGTTGGTTGCGCCACTCGGATTCATCATCATATTAGTAGCTTCCGGTTTAGGTTTGCTTATCTATAACCTCACCCGCTTGGCACTCAAACGGCGACGCGGCACAAAAATTGATTTGGCGATCCTGTTTGGCGCATTGATTGGTGCCAGCCCCTTGTTGGTGCACTTGGTACTCCAAATGGTGAGTGCCAAAAGCATAAATGTGGGCGGTGGCGTGGGAAAGTTGATTTGGTATATCGTTTATGTCGCACTGGTTGCAGCCAGTGCCTATGCCCAATCACGAGGAGCACGCAAGTAAATCATGCTCAAAGAGCTTCACATCCAAAACTTTGCCATCATCGAAGAACTCACCCTGACATTTGGTCCGGGTTTAACGGTTTTTACTGGAGAAACAGGCGCGGGTAAGTCTATTATCCTTGATTCGCTTAGCGCGATTTTGGGTGAACGCGTAGATACAAGCGTTATTCGGCAAGGTGAAAAGCGTGCCCTTATTGAAGGTCTGTTTGAAATGGATGAGCGCACTAAACCCGCCCTGAAAGCCATACTTGAGCCTGAAGGACTTTGGGAGGATGAGGCTTTTTTGAGCCTGGGAAGAGAAATTCGCGCTGAAGGACGCACCATTGCGCGCGTGAACGGACGTGTGGTAAGCCTGGCTTTGCAATCTGAGCTCGGCGCTCTTTTGGTAGATCTGCATGGGCAATCGGAGCATCTCAGCCTGCTTAAAGTGCGCAACCACAGGCTTTTGCTGGACAGATATGCCCACAACAGTACTTTGATTGAGGACTATCAGCAAGACTATAAAGCCTGGCAAGCTCAAAGAGCCAAACTGAAAGAGCTTGTTTCCATTGAAACCGCTGCCACCGAACGCATTGATATGTTGCGTTACCAAATTCAGGAGATTGAGGCAGCCAAACCCCAGGAAGACGAAGATGAAAACCTGCGGTCAGAACGTACTCGCCTGGTAAACGCTGAAGCTTTGAGTGCCTTGAGCCAGCAAGCCCTCATGGCTATTGACGAAGGCTCACCAGATAGCAGTGCGGCTACCGATTTGGTGGGTCAAGCTGCCCATTTCTTGCATGATCTGGCAAGGATTGATAGTGAAACCCAGCCTCTTGCCCAACGCGCTGAAGAAGCATTGAGCAGTTTGGCAGAAATCGCCTATGAGCTGCGGGATTATCTGGAAGCCATCGAGTTCAACCCCGGTCGCTTGGATCAAGTGGAAGAGCGCCTGAACACCTTGCAGCTTTTGAAGAAGAAATACGGCGGATCCATTGCTGGCATATTGAATCATCTCGAGAAAAGCAAGCTTGAGCTTGAAAACATCGACACGATTGATGAGCAGATTGAGCAAGTGAAGCAAAATATTGAAGCACTTAAGAAAAGTCTTGCTGAAAAAGCGGTCAGAATTAGCGAAACAAGAAAAGCAAGTGCCGAAACGATGCAAAAAGCCATTAGCCAGGAACTAGGCTCTTTGCAAATGCAAAAAGCCAGTTTTAGGGTTGAAATTGCTCATTCAGTCCATGAAGAGGGTTTACCCATTGCTGGGCAGAACCTGGTTTTTGACGCCTTTGGCATTGACCAAATTGAATTTCTTATTGAAACGAACCTTGGCGAGGGCTTTAAACCCTTGGCAAAAATCGCCTCAGGTGGTGAAACATCGCGCCTGATGCTTGCGCTTAAGCATGTTTTGGCTGAGGTTGATCAGATGCCCACTCTGGTCTTTGATGAAATTGACAGTGGCATTGGTGGCAGAGTTGGCATGACTGTGGGCAAAATGCTTTGGCAATTGGGCAGGGAGCATCAGGTGCTTTGTGTGACCCACTTGCCTCAACTGGCAGCGTTTGGGGATAAACACTATAAAGCAAGCAAGCACGAAAGCGCGGGACGCACCCACACCGAAGTGCGCAACCTTAGCACCCAGGAGCGTGAAATTGAGCTGGCAAGCATGTTAGGTGGCGAATCGGCAAGTATTTTACAATCTGCAAAGGAGATACTTGCTTCAGTTTCATCATTTACAGGTACAATTCATAAGTAGATAGCTTTCCATTTTTCGGGCGGTAGGTTTGCCCGTTGATCATTGCAAATTCAACAGCGTGCCAGATTGACCCAAAAAGCTTTAACGGCATGCCCGTTTAAGAAAGGAAGCCATTATGCCCAGTCGTGACGAAATCCTTGCAGTCATCTTAGGAGGTGGACGAGGTACCCGTTTGTACCCACTTACTGCCGAACGTGCCAAACCCGCTGTGCCTATCGCTGGTAAATACCGCCTCATTGATATTCCCATCAGCAACTGTATAAACTCTAAAATCTATCGCATTTCAGTTCTAACCCAATTCCTGAGCGTTTCGCTGCATCGCCATATTACCCGCACCTATGTGTTTGACTCTTTCCACCATGGATGGGTTCAGATTTGGGCGGCGGAACAATCCTTGGATACTACGGACTGGTATCAGGGTACTGCCGACGCGGTACGCAAACAAATTCAGGAAATTCAAAGTTCCCGTGCCAAATACGTGCTCATCCTGGCTGGCGATCACCTTTACCGCATGGACTATGGCAAAATGGCAGAATATCACTGGGAGCAAGACGCCGATGTGACTGTCGCCGTTCAGCCAGTGCTCAAAAATGATGCCTCACGCTTTGGCATTCTCAAACAAGACCCCAGCGGTGAGATTAAACGTTTCGCAGAAAAGCCAAAAGACCCTGAATTGCTCGCGGATTTGGTGAGCCTGGATGATCCAGAAATGCCTTATCTGGGATCCATGGGCATTTATCTCTTTAATGCTGATGTTTTGGTGGATGTGCTGCGCAAAACCATTGACGGCAAACAGTTTGATGACTTCGGCAAAGATATCATCCCCCACCTCATTGCAGCCGATTCACGGGTTTATGGTTATCAGTATGACGGTTATTGGCGCGATATCGGTACGATCCGTACCTTTTACGAAACCAATCTGGAGCTTACGGAGTACGAACCTGAAATTGACTTTTATGACCCCGAGAAGCCTGTTTACACGCACCCTCGTTATTTGCCGGGAACGCGTGCCATCGGCTGTAAGCTAAGTCGCGTGCTTTTGGCTGAGGGTTGCACCATTATTGATGCAGAGCTTGACCATTGTGTGATTGGTTTGCGCCAGCAAATCGGAGAAGGCACGGTGATTAAGGACACCATCATGATGGGTGCAGACTGGTACGGTGTGCAGAGGAATGGCGCGCCACTTGGCATTGGCAAAAATTGCAATATTCAAGGTGCGATCATCGATAAAAACGCTGCGATTGGCGATAATGTGATCATTAAGCCTTTCCCTGAGGATAACGATATTGATCATTCGATGTACATTGTGCGTGATGGTGTTGTGGTCATTCCCAAAAACACAACCATCCCTGCCGGAACGGTGATACAACCTTAAGGTCGAACACAAACAGAAACTTAGAATTGATGTAAAGCTCCATTTTTTGGAGCTTTATTCATTAGAAACGCAAGTGATAAGCGGCAATGCTAAACGCGATGGATACGTTAAGTGATGCCTTGTTCCCTAGCATGGGGATGTACAAACAGGCATCAGCCAGGGCAATGAGCCTGGGATCCACGCCAGCCGGCTCGTTGCCAACGATGAGAAGGATGTTTTGCGTTGGCTCAATCTTGTTGGATGAAAAGTCAAAAAGGGATTTCGCTTCGGGTGTTGCTTCAAGCGCAATGATGAAAGCGCCATCTGCTTTGAGTTGTTCAACCTGCCTTAAGGCGTTTGGCGCGTAAGTCCAGGCAAGCATTTTTTCTGCGCCCAGGGCTGTTTTGACAATAGCTGGGTGTGTGTTTGGTGATGGTGTGATGCCACACAAGTGCAGATGAGAAAAACCGGCACCTTCGGCTGAGCGGAAAATGGAACCTACGTTATGCGCTGAGCGGACATTGTCCAAAACGCCAATCAAGGTGTGCTGGCTGTGATTGCTTGCCGGGAAGCTTTGGCTTTCAACGCGGGGTACATCTTTTTCTAAGGGGCTCCCACAGCGCGGGCAAAATTTACCCTCAAATTGGGCAAGGTCCAAGGGAAAGCGCAACTGGCATGCTGGGTTTTGGCATTGCAAAAAGAAAATGGCGTCGGTGGTCATGGTTCAATTATATCGAAAAGACTTTTATTGATGTGTGGCAAACGGTCTGTGGAAACGCGCGAATCTCCGGTTTTAAACTCTGAATATGTCAAAAACATTTGATGATGTTGCCTTAAATGAGTTAGACGCCGGGTGAGGGGGGCACCCAAGCGTCTAAAAATCTATATTACATAATTTAAAGGAAAAAAGCAAGTCCAAATTATTAACGTTTTATTAATACGGTTTTTAATAAAGCTCATGGCTGATCTTGGCTAAACCATAAGCACATCGCCAATGGGGCTTGACTTTTTCCCAGGTTTGCTACTAAGGTGCCAATCCATTTCGGGGCATATTGACGGATTATTAAGAGCAATTTAGGGACTTCAATGGTTTAGGATCTCTTTGCCTGACTGGTATGCAAAAAATCAAATGGTCTGATTTTGATAAAAAAAGCCCGAGAAAACGATCCCGGGCTTGTGTTAATCTAATGCCTGAAAGTTACTTAATGATATTTGCCTCAAGGGTTTGCCATAACCGACCCTGGCTCATGCTCGCAAACAAACGCATTTGGTTGAGTGCTTCAAGGTGACCTGGTCCGTTGGATGAGCAAATCATATGCGCCAGATGCTGAGAGACGACCCGAATCGTAACCGGAACCATGCTCGGGCATGCGTTGTGGCTAAAATCTTCCCAGGTTACACCGCCATCCAAGGTTCGAAGTAGTTTCCCATTCCCAAGAGCGACGCCAAAATCTGCGGTGCCAAAATCACTGGCTGTAATCTGATCCCGGCTGGAAACAAACTGCCAGCTTTCACCAGCATCTGTTGTTTTACACCAATGCGTAACGGTGGTATCGCGCTCGGCGATAAAAGCTTCAATGGCAATAAAGGCGGTACTCGGGTCAATTCGGCGGACGGGTGAGGGCACCCACATATCTCCTTCGCCAAAAACGGGCAGGTTTTCACAGCTCTTTTGCTCCCAGCTTTGCCCGCCATCCGCGGTTCGATAAAGATAGAGCGATTCGGTTATAGGCGCGCTACCGGTGATGAAACCGATATTTTCGTCCATAAAGGTGATGCCATTTTTGATGCCTGAGCTGGGTAAAGTGCCAGGTTCTTGTCCGGGCTCGTGGCTAAAGACGGTTTCCCAGGTTTTGCCGCTGTCGGTGGTGTGGTGCACGGCAACGTATTCAGAACCAGCTCCCACGCCAAGACTGGAGAGCATAAAGCCTTCTGTGGCACTAATAAAGTAAAGTGCGCCACCGGGCATATCTAGTTTGTTGGTTTCCCAACTCTCGCCACCATCCCTGGAGATAAACAGCAGACTTTTTTCTTCTGGTCGGCTAAGCATGATATAGCCTGTTCTGCCAGAATAGAAAAAGCTGGTAATCAATGGGTAGTCTCGCATTTCTTTGCTGAAATCAGGTGGGGTTACGGTTACCCAATGCTCGCCAAAATTCGTGGTGCGATAGTACTGGGTTTTGTCAACGTTCCAAGCCCAGCCTTCACCACCTAAAAAGATCTTGGTTTGGTAGATGGGTCCCAGGTGTCTAGGCGTGTGAGTGGGTTGTTTAGCGGGCGAATCGGGTGCCTTGGTTGACACCTTTGTAAGGTCAGGCTTGCCGGGTGTTTCGGCAGGCGATTTTGGCTTGCAGGCACTTAGTAAAAGTGTAATCAGCAAAATGATGATGAGTAAACGGCTCTTCTTCATATTCATTTCCTTTTTTTGAGGCGCATTTCTGGGTTTATTATAGCCCAGTGCAAAAAACATACCCACACATTTTACCACCACAGGCTTTTGCGTCCATTTAATGAAAAACTTGAGTCGTGATATCATCAACATAATGAATTCTGACCTACCAGTAGAAGAGATTGTGAATGAGTTTGAGGACTTTTCACAAGGCAGCACCAGCCAAAACAAATTGCAAGAATTTTGGGAAAAACTGGTGCATTTCGGTTTGCATGATACCGCCCGACGAATTGTGGCGATGACGAGCACCATGCTCTTGATGGTTTTGGTGCTCTTTGCAATGAACCGGTTTTTTGTGAGTCGTAGCGGACAAAAACCTTCTGAACTTAGTGCCAGTGACGTTGTGCTCGCTCAAAAGGAAGGCTTTGGACTCCTGCCAGAATTCATCACCCAAAGCAACAAGACTGATCACGAAGGCCTTGTCCGCGACACTAATATGACCACCATATTGCCAGAGCGATTGCGCTCGGGCATCATAGAGCACACCATTCAAGCCGGGGAAAGCCTCTTCTCGATTGCTGCCAAATACTCTATTCGTCCGGAAACCTTGCTTTGGAGCAACCGTTACACCTTGGGTGACGACCCGCATGTGATGACTCCCGGTCAAAAGTTACTGATACTGCCCATTGACGGCATTTTGCATCGCTGGAGTGCTGGTGAAGGGCTCAATGGTGTGGCAGAGTATTACCATGTAAGCCCAGAGAGCATCGTCAATTACCCTGCCAATAATTTGAGCATGGCAAGCATCGGCGATTTTGCCGAGCCTAATATTGAACCCGGCAAACTTTTGATCATACCCGGTGGTTACGCTGAATTTAGTGACTGGCGCACACCTCGCATCACCCGTAAAGACCCTGCTACGGCAAAGAACGTTGGTCCTGGTGCTTGCGAAGGCGCTTATGACGGCGTGATTGGTGCAGAAAAGTTCACTTTTCCTGTGAGCGGGGATCCAATCTTGACCGGTTTTGATTTTCAGCCCTCGGCTAATCATTTTGGCATCGACTTAGGTGGCAAGATTGGCGACCCGGTTAGCGCGGTAGATAACGGCGTAGTGGTTTATGCCGGTTGGAATGACTGGGGATATGGTGAGATGGTTGTGCTTGACCATGGTAATGGCTGGCAAAGCCTTTACGCCCACATGGCAACGGTGGATGTGGTTTGTGGCAAAGAAATCTATCGTGGCGATGTGATTGGCACGGTTGGACAAACCGGTAATGCCGTTGGCGCCCACCTGCATTTTGAGTTACGTCATGATGAGTACGGCCGCGTGAACCCATGGGACTTTTTGCAAGGAGTGAATTAAAGGTGAAAAAGTTCTTACCTGTCTTGTTGAGCCTTTTCTTATTGCTTAGCGCCTGCGAAATGTTCGCAGAGCCTACACCTACCTTGCCACCGCCGATTAGCGTGGTTCATACCCATACCAACACACCCTCGCCGACTGCAACGTTTACACCAACATCCACAGTCACGCTTACACCAACAATCGCGCCGCCCACGAGCACACCCACCATGACCTGGCGACAAAGAGCGGAAAAAAACCTCTATGAAGCCAGCCTGCGTTATCTGGCTTACACACCAGAAGATGCCGATAAAGTTGCCCAATACATAGATTTTGCCTCTGACCCTCACGAGTCTGCCAGCTCAGCTTGCGGACCTCTGACGGTGGCCATTATGCGCGATGGCGGCTATTTGCCGGCTGACGTGCCCGTTCATGATATGTGGCTGCTTTGCCCCGGTGACGCGCCAGAACGACCCCATTGCGCGGGCATTGGCGATAGAAAACTGCGACGCAGCTATTTTCCTGATGAGCATTACGAGTACACCCGAGTTAAAGAGAGCATTGGCACCTACGATTGGGTGAACAATCCCTTGGAAGTGGGTGACTGGCTTTTTCTTTATGTGTTGACCGGCGTTTCTAATTACAGAGGCTTTGACCATATGTTGGTGGTGACGCGCATTGATGAAAATGGCGCGGCATATTCGGTGAACAACATCAACCATGGCGACGGCTTTGTTATCCAGGAAGAAATGCTTTATGACCCCACACGTCCTGGCGTGGGTTTATTCTATGACCTTACCAATGATTCCTTCCGCAAAGAGTTGGGCATGACCGGTACTGACGGCTTTATGTTGATCCGACCAAAGGAAGGCTATTACCCTTATATGCAAAATCCCTAAGCCATCTTATGATGTGCGCTAAGGGCATGAATGCTTAAACTTTGTTCCGCGAAGTGAGCTCTATCGTGTTAAAATAAACCTATGAGCACAGACAAAGCGCTTGATATCCGCCCGTCACCCATTGCTGGCACCTGGTATCCCGGCAATGCGCTTGCTCTGCGCGATGAGCTGGCGGGTTTCTTTAAGGCTTATGAAGACCAGTCGCCCTCGCCAGAAAACACAGAGCTGATTGCCCTGGTGGTGCCACACGCTGGCTATCGCTACTCTGGGCAAACTGCCGCAGCGGCATTTCAGGCACTGCGGGGACAACAGTTCACAAAAGTGGTTGTTGTTTCACCTTCACACCGTGCCTATGCTGACCCACTACTCACATCCGGGCATGATGCATATCAAACACCATTGGGCTTGCTTAAGGTTGACTATGAGGCATTGCGAACTTTGAATGCGCATCTTCAAAAGCAAAACCTGCAGCTGAGCTCTGTTCGTTTCGATCAAGAACATGCTTTAGAAATAGAACTGCCTTTTTTGCAGTATCAGCTTGGTTCAGACTTTGACCTTATACCGATAATGATGCTTGACCAAAGTCAAAAAACGGCTTTGGCTTTGGCGCAAGCGCTTTTTGAGCTGATTAAGGGCTTTAACCCGGATGAAAAAGTGCTTTTGGTGGCATCCACCGATCTTTCCCATTTTCATCATCAAAGGGTCGCAAAGCAACTGGACGAAAATTTTATAAAAGCGCTTGAAACCGGCGACATTCATCAGCTTTATCAAGCACAACGCGCAGGTAAAACTGAAGCATGCGGTTTAGGACCCACTGCCACAATTCTTGCCTTGAGCAAACAACTGGGCGCCAATAGCATCAATATCTGTGATTATCGTGACTCTTCCTATGCCAATGCAGACAAAAGCTCCGTGGTTGGCTATGTTTCTGCTATCATTAGGCGTGAGGACAAAAAACATGTCTAAAAACCGCCCTTTATTGAGGTTATTCATTTGCCTTGTTGTGATGATTCTGGCGATCACGGCTTGCGAACCGGTTTATGAGGGTCGCCCAACCGGCATCCCCACCCAACAAGCCACAAAAACTATCACCCCAACGGCATCTACCACACCCACCGAAGCGCCGACGGTAACGCCCACGCTTACCATTACCCCTACCGATACGCCCACGCCCATCCCCAGTGCAACGCCAACTGACACGCCCACAATCGTGCCCACGCGCGAATCTGGGATGATTGATTTGAAAATTGGCGAAAACACCACCGTGGATTGGAGCTATCATTACCTGACCCAAAACAACAAACGCGAAGACGAGAGCCAGTTTAACCTTTCAGCTATGATGGCATTTCAACTCATTGATCGCGGTATTCACAGCGAAACAATCACCGTTTTGGGCAATGAAATCACCGTGTATTATTTGCGTGCCAGGCATGCTTTCAACGGCGAAATGCTGGATGTGAAGCTGGTTTTAACGGGCACCTTTGGCAGCGATGTGGCTATTGAAGCGATGCCCGCAGACGGTTCTAACTTTGTGTACTACCGCACCCAAAACACAGACGTGGCTTTTGAGCCCTGGAACATCGAACGGGATTGGAACCTGCCCCACGAGCAGCGTAGCGATTTGTTCCAAGCGCTCACTTTGAGGCAGTTCCAAGTGATATTGGAAGATTTACCCAAGGATTTCCTGCTTTTTGCTGAACACCCGGTTATTATTGAGCCCGAAAAATGGAGTCAAGTGCGCATTGATATGGAACGCATAAGTGCTTCTGGCGCGCGCTTACATCCATTCTTTGCCTTTAATGAATTCGACCAACTCGTTGGGCAAACCAGTTTGTCCAGAATTTTGCAACAGTTTTTTGTGCACAACGCGGATATTCCCGGAGATATGCGGCGTAATATCCTGTTTTCGGCTGATTATCTCTTGGTGATTACACCTTAAGTGGGTTAATAGTGAGTTCTTTCGTTGATGTCAGTATCAACATAGCCCAAATCGATCAAAGTTATTCATATCGCGTGCCAACCGAGCTTGAAGGTGAATTGAAGCCGGGGCACATGGTCATGGTGCCTTTTGGGCGTCAATTGGCACAGGGTATTGTATTAGGTTTTATTGACAAGCCAGAGATCGAAGAAGTAAAAGATGTCATTCAGCTCTTGGCGGATGATGTGTTGCTTACCGCGCAACAACTTGAGTTGGCACAATGGCTTTCCGTGGCAACCCTGGCGCCTTTGGGCGCTTGTGTGGGACTGATGATCCCGATTGGGCTTTCCCGTCGGGCGGATGTGCTTTACAGCTTGCGGGAGATGGCGCTCAGTGATGAGGTATTTGCCGCTTTTTCGCCTTTGCAAAAGCGCATGGTCAACCTGCTCAAAACTCGCGGACCCTTGCGTGGCGCGCAACTAAGTCACGCCCTGCCCAAACTGGATTGGCAACGTCCCATGGCGCATTTGCGCGCTAGCGGCTTTGTTAAAAGCGAGAACGTTTTGCCACCACCACGCGTTAGCAGCAAAACAGTGCGCAGTGCTGCTCTTTCAGTCCCTGCTGAAACGATCGCTATGCTTGACCCGATCAGCCTTGGCGCGCAAGATAATACCCGCAGCCGACGTATGGCAGTCTTGGAACGATTGGCTTCTGACCCAATGCCCATGGATTTTTCATGGATTTACGCGCAAACGGGTGCCAATTATGCAGACCTGAGCCTGCTGGCGGATTTAGGTTTTATCCACTTCAAAGAAACCGAAGTCTGGCGCGACCCTTTGTTAGACTATGAAGTCCCAGATGCCCTTATTCCTGATCTCACAAGGGATCAAAACACCGTTTGGGAGCAAATCCTCCCTAAGTTAGCGGATAAACAGGCAAAACCATTCTTGTTGCATGGCGTAACCAGCTCTGGCAAAACCGAAATTTACATGCGCGCTGTTCAGGAAGTTTTGGCAAAGGGCAAACAGGCTTTGGTTCTGGTACCCGAAATTGCGATGACCCCGCTCACTGTGCGTCGTTTTATGGCGCGTTTTCCCAATCAAGTGGGCATTTACCATTCGAAACTATCTGATGGCGAGCGTTATGACACCTGGCGACGTGCCAGGCAAGGCGACCTAAAGGTCATCATCGGTTCGCGCAGTGCCTTGTTTATGCCATTGCAAAACCTGGGTTTAATCGTGATTGATGAGTGTGATAATGACTCATATGATGAAACAGAGCGACCACCTTTTTATCATGCGGTAGAAACAGCGGTCGCTTACGCACGCATTAGCAACGCCCGCCTTATTTTGGGTAGTGCCACACCACGGGTGAGCCAATATTACAAAGCTGAAAAAGGCGAATGGCACCTTTTGCGCTTGCCACGTCGCGTTGCAGCACATCTGGAACACAAAGCCAAGCCTGAGGTCAAGCCATTTGCCGATGATGAAACAGCGCCCAGCATGCCACCAGTGCACATTGTGGATATGCGCCAGGAGCTCATCGCCGGCAATCGCCAGCCTCTTTCGCGGGCTTTGCGCCAGGCATTAGCGCAATGTTTGAACGCCGGAGAACAAGCTATCCTCTTCCTTAACCGCAAAGGAAGCAGCACTTACGTTTTTTGTCGTGAGTGTGGCTTTGTTTTGCGTTGCCCGCGGGATAATATGCCCCTCACATACCATCGCTCTCTCCGGGCTTTGCTGTGCCACCAGTGCGGCTACACACGGCAAATGCCCAAAACATGCCCATCCTGTGGCAGCAAACAAATTCGCCAACTTGGCATGGGCACCGAGCAACTTGAAGATTTGGTCAAAGAGGCTTTTCCACAAGCCCGCATTTTGCGTTGGGACGCTGAAACAACCCGCGAAAAAGGCGCGCACGAACTCATATTGTCCCATTTTAGCGCGCATCGCGCGGATATTCTGATTGGCACCCAGATGCTGGCAAAAGGGCTGGACTTCCCCAAAGTCACCCTGGTGGGCATCATCCTGGCAGAACTTGGCTTAAATTTGCCGGATTATCGGGCAGGTGAGAGGGTTTTTCAGGTCTTAACCCAGGTTGCTGGAAGAGCTGGGCGCAGTCCATTGGGCGGAAAAGTGATCATGCAAAGTTACCAACCGGAGAACAGCGTCATCCAACTCGCTGCCGGGCATGATTTTGACACTTTTTACCGCCAAGAGCTTGCCTATCGCAAAGAGCTCAACTACCCGCCTTTTAGTCGCCTGACCCGTTTGATTTACCATCACCGGGATCAGAACAAAGCGCAAAGCGAAGCCGAGCAAATGGCGGCTATTCTCAACGAAAAGATAAGCGCCATGGGGCTAAAACGCACCCAAATCATCGGTCCAGCGCCTGCCTATTACGAAAAACTTGCCGGTCAGTACCGCTGGCAGCTTGTTTTGCGTGGACCAAACCCAAATGTGCTCTTGGAAGGGCTCAATTTGCGAGACTGGCGTGTGGAGCCCAATCCGCCAGATTTGCTATAATAAAAGGCATTATCAGCACTTGATTAAGGAGAAAGATGCAAAAAAGAAGGGAAATAATAAGTTGGACCGACCTAACTCGTTTGGTTGACCATCTTATCCCCCAGTTTGACAAATCTTACAGCTGCATCTTAGCCGTTAATCAAGCCGCCATCATTCCCGCAAGCTTAGTGGCTGAAGCGATGGGTGTCAGGCATATTTTCTTAATCTCTGTTCATTTTCCCTTGGACATGCAACTAAACCCTGGAGACCCGTTGTCAATTGAGTGGCCGGTTTTTTCACAATTTCCTCTGGCTGAACAATTACACAGGCATGAACTGCTCTTGCTAAGCGAACATTGGCATAGCGGCCGTGAGGTTTTGGCTTCGCAAGCACGCCTGGAGCGCGAAGGCTTTAGTGCCGATTGCGCTGCATTGCACTTTGACCCAAGTGAAAACCGACTAGAAGGTAGCATTCCTCGTTTTTACGCGGCACGCACGGTTGCGGAAATCATTTATCCCTGGCAAGCCAGTACCGGCTTTTATCCTAAAATGGTGGGTCATCTGAAGTGACAGAAACAGAACAGCCACGACCCTTGCGCGCGATTGACGCGCTCATTTTCAACGTCTATTACTTTTCAGTAAACGTTCAAACGCTCACCTTGGTGCCGCTTTTGATGCCCATTTTGGTTGAGCGTTTTTTGAACGCGGATATTAAAGGTAGCGCGCTGGGCACTTTGCGCCTGGTAACGCTAATGATAAGCCTCTTGGTGCACACCCTGGCGGCTCAACTCTCTGACCGTTGCACCAGCAAACTTGGTCGGCGCAAACCTTTTATGCTGTTAAGCCTGTTTTTGGAAACCCTGGTTTTGCTTGGTTTGGGTTTGACCATTAGCTACATGAAAGGTAGCGGAACCTATGCCATGGTTTTCACAACCATCACCCTGGCAATGGTCTTTTCAAACCTTGGCTTGGGACCGGCGCAAGCGATTATCCCGGATCTTGTGCCCCAAGAAAAACACGGCAGGTTCGCTGCTGTTAAGTCACTTTTTGAATTGCCGCTGCCGGTCATTTTTGTTGCTTTTACGATTGCCAAACTGATTAGCCACAACCAATTTTGGGGTGTTATTTGGATCCTTATAGCCGTAAAAGTGGTTTCGGGGCTTATCACGCTTTTGATACCTGAAAAGCCAATTTTAAGACCCACGACAAGTTTTGATAAAGACTCCATTTTGCGCCTGGTGGCGATGACGCTGGCTTTTACTGGCATCATCTTGCTGCTCGGGCTTGGCGCGCGTTACGCTCTGCCCATCGTTAAATCCATGATGACCAACAGCAGCCACTTCAAGATACTGAGCGCGGCTTTTGGCATTTTTGCCATGGCTGTGGCGGTGGTGATAGGCGTTGCCATTTCAACCCGACTTAGCCTTGGGGATGAAACGCAAGGTCGCAGGCGTTTTACATGGTGGGTTATCAACCGTTTGGCATTTATGGTGGGTGCCACAAACCTGGTGAGTTTTGTGCTTTACTTTTTGCAAGAACGCTTTCCACAACTTGCTGGCGAGGCAGCCGCACGTCCTACTGCCATATTGATGACCGTGGTTGGCTTAGCCTTGTTGTTGGCAGCGCTTTTGGCTGGCTGGCTCACGGACAAGTGGGGACCAAAACCCTTGCTTTTTATCAGCGGCTTTTTGGCTTTTGGGGCTAGTGTGATGGTGGTGCTTTCTGATTCCCTGTTTGTGGTTTATGCAGGTGCAGCGGTGATTGGCATTGCCACAGGTCTGTTTTACTCGGCGAACTGGGCTTTGGGAACGCGCATCGTGCCCCGCGATGAAGCCGGAAAATGGTTGGGCATCTCAAATGTTGCCGGCGCTGGTGCCGGCGCGGTTGGCGCATATATCGGCGGACCAATTGGCGATAACGCTGGTTACGCGGTGCTTATGTTGGTGTATGGCGTGGTTTTTTTGCTCTCAACCCTGGCTTTGTTTGGCATCAATCCTCAAAAACAAGACCTTGTCCCTGAAAATTTCACCCAAAGCAATTGATTTTGCTTTAGGACAGGATGAGTTCCAGTTGCGATGAGCCACTTGAGTCTTTGTTTACCTCAATTCGATTAGGGAATTGGTCCTTTAGCTCTTCGATGTGGGTGATGACTAATATTTTTTCAAAGTCGTTTTGAATCATATTAATGGCTTCGATGAGCAGTTGACGACCCCGGGCATCCTGATTCCCAAAACCTTCATCAATCACCAAAGTTTGCAGTTTTGCACCAGCCCGCATGCTTAGCACGCGGGAAAGGGCAAGGCGAATGGCAAAATTGACCCTGAACGCTTCACCGCCAGAAAAGGTCTCGTAATCACGAGTCGAAGAGCCGTCGCTGATGATGATATCCAGCGTTTCACGCTTGTCATCGCGCTTTTTATCCTTATAAGCGCGTTGGGTGCTAAAGGTGATGCTCATTGTATTGTCGCTAAGTTTGAGCAAAATCTCATTTGCCTGGGCTTGAAGTTCTGGCAAGGCTTGCTCAATGAGCATAGCCGGCACACCGTCTTTGCCGAATGCCGTTTCGAGGCTGCGCAATAAACCTTGCTTGTGCCGCAGGGCTTCTTGTTCTTCACGCAATTCACTTTGACGCGCGCGCTGGGCGTCCAGATTGTGCAAGAGCTGTCGGGCAGCTCCCAACGAACGTTGAAGACTTGCCTCAGATTCTTTTTGGGCGACAAAGGCGTTTTGGAGGCTGCGCAAATCGGGTAAGCTGGCTTCTTCGGCTGCCAGCTCAGCCGCGGCTTCTTTAAAGCTGCTCTCTTGAGAGAAGCGATCCTTTTCAGTGCTCTCAAGTTCGCTTTCAAGTTCAGCAAGACTAAGTTTAATTTGCTCCACAGAACTGCGCGCTTTGCCCAGTTCATGGTAGGCGGCTTCCGCATCGCGTGCCAACACTTCGTTGCGGCGTGCGTTTGAATGGGCTTCAGCGTCGTATCCCAGGGCGGCAAGCTCTTTTTCGATTCCTTGAATGTCTGCACGCGCTTCAGGCAGAAAAGAAGACTCCTTCAGTTGCTTTTCCAGACTGATGATTTTTGGTGCTTGTTCGGCATCAAAGGCTTGTTTTTGGGCATCGGCTTGGGCTAAGATCTGTTCCAGGCGGACTTTTTCGCGTAACAGGTTTTGCAAGACACTTTGATTTTGATTTCGCGATTCTAAGATGTGGTTTTTATGCTCCAGTTCCTGGTTTGCCTCATCAAACTTTTGCTTGTTTCCTCGCCACTTTGCAGCTAAGGACTTGCCTTCAATTTCAAGCTTTTCAATAAGGTTCTGCCTGTGTTCCGGGCTGAGGGCTTGGTCACAGAAAGGGCATTGCGCGCCTTCAACTTTGGCTACCTTTTCTTGCCGCTCTTTGAGTTCGGTCATTTGGAGGTTCAAAGTGGCGTTCTCAGTTGCCAAGGTTGATTTTAGAGCGATGAGCTCGGCGATGTCTTCTTGCAGCGTTTCACCTTGAGCCAGTTCTTCCTGCAGCTTGTCAATTTTTGGCAAAAGCTCATCCAGTTGCTTTTGTAAAACCGTGTTTTGATTGCGTGTTTTCTCTAAATTCTGGCGTTCATTCAAGAGATGTTGAAGACTCTGCTCAAGGGATTGTTGTTTAAGCTCAACTTGCTTCAATAATTCCTGGCGTTTGCCATCCATTGGCTTGAATTGTTCGTAAATTTTGTCAAGGGTCTCAAGTTTCGCGCGTAAGGTCTGCCAGCTTTGGTAGTCTTTTTCAATTTGAGTAGCATTTTCCAGAATCTCATTAAAGCTGATGAGTTGTGACTTGCGTTCATCACGACGTTGTAAAGTGCTCAGGAACTTCGCATTGGCGCGGTTAAAATTTTGCTCCAAAAGACTTACAAACTGCTTTTTTTCATTCAGCTTATCATGGCGCGCGCGTGCGGTATCAAGCTGGGCTTGCAAAACATTTGATTCCGCGTTTGCGAGCTTCAATTGATCCTGAAGGCTCTCTAAACTTGCTTTACGATCTTCTTCCTGGTCGAGTTCGTCTTGAATTTCTGCTAATTTCGCGTCGATAATTTCGAGGTCCACGCGCACTTCCTTGCTTCGCGCGCGACTGGCTTCCAGGTATTGGTCCCACTGATTGAGCCCCAAAATGCTTGAAAGGATGCGTTTACGTTCAGCAGGTTTATGGGTGGCGAATGAATCAGCCTTACCTTGAAGAAAGAATGAGGCATTCACGAAAGTTTCATAATCAAGGCGCAAAGTGCGCTCTATTTTGGCGTTGGTTTGGCTTATGCTGTGTTCAGTGAGGGTTTTCCAGCTGGCTAGTTCTTCTTGCGCGTCAGGGTTAAAAATGAAGAAATCCAGATTGCTGCCTTTGCCCCGGCTTATCGAGCGGATAATACGATAAGTTTGCCCTTCGTATTCAAAATCAAACAAAACCTCGGCTTTATCACTCGCGGCGTTAATCAGCGCCTCATCGGATTTACGCGCCTTGCCATAAAGCGCATAGGTGATGCCATCCAGCACGGATGATTTTCCAGCGCCATTAGGACCGGAAATGCATGCCAGGTTGAATTTGGTGAAATCCAGCTCAACAGGTTTACGATAAGAGGTGAATCCAGCCAGGGAAAGCCGTTTTGGTATCATGAGAAGTACCCCATTCGCTTAAGGTAGTCATCGTCGCTCATGGCTTGCTCATCCTTTCCAAGCAATTCGTCCCAAAACTTTTGGTCATAACGTCGGGAGCGGATGACAATGGGCATCTTTACACCCCAACCCAAAAGCAAGGCTTCTTGTTTGGGTTGCAGTTTAGCCAGCATCCCTCGCAGGGCGGACCTTCCCGAAAGTCCTGAAAGCACCGCAGCGATATCGTCTTCATCACCGAGGGACGCCGAGATTCGTGTGCCCAGCTGAGACATGACCTCATCATAGATTTGTGAAGGTCGCTGGTCAATAATCAATAGTGTGACGTAATACTTGCGCATTTCACGCGCGATGGTGCTAAAGATGGTTTGGCTTGCCATTTCGCGGTTGAGCAATTTATGCGCCTCTTCAACGGCAATGACCAATGGTCTTGGGGCATTGTTTCCTTCGATATGATAATTGTCGGTCATCTTTTCCCATTCCTGGCGGATTTTTCGCGTGATCAGGTTGGTAACCAACAAATAGTCAATGTCACTTTCATACTTACCAAAAGAAAGCACAATATGTTTTCCATTTTGTAATAAGTTGACGAGGCTATCCAAGACCTTACTGGCGGTTTTGGGAACGATGTAATCGCGGTTAAAGAGCCTTTTGAGTTTTGAATGTAATGTGGTTGCCGCGATTTCATGAATGTTGGCGTTTTTTGCCCAATAAGCAACGCTGTCTTCGGTGGGATATTGTTTGCCATTATCATCGGTATAGGTCGAGCCGGCGCCGGTTTTCATGTTCATAAAAACAGTAAACCAATTCTCTTTAAAATCGCCGTAGAGGGCATCTAAGGTTGCCGGCGTGGTGTCGGTTAGGCCTAAAGTTTGGGTTAGAAGCAGGATATCTTCGGGCATGATGTCGCTGTGCGCGATTTCAAGGTCAAAGTCAGGTTGCACACCGCGGATGGTTGTTTTACTTCCAAGTCCGACCAGCTTTACTTTGCCTTTAAACTTACCTGCCAAACCTGGTGCCGGCTCGTTAGTGTCTGAACTTGTTGAGTCCAGCCCATATTCATTGTGCATATCAAAAATGAGTGTGGATGCGGTGTCTGCCTTAATCAAGCCAGCCAAAATCATTCGCGCCAGCCATGATTTACCAGAACCGGTGGTGCCAAAAATACCCGCGCTGCGTTTGACGAAATCCTTTAAATTTAAACAAACGGGATGACCCTGTTCACGGGTTTCACCCACGCGGAAGACGGTTTTGCTCTCTTCGCCAAAAATCTCAGAAATGTCCACTTCGTTTGCAAGGCGCACTTCGGTATGGTGATCCGGCACGGTTTTGACCGGCATCAGTTTGCTTTGCAGTTGGCTTTCTTCTGCCCAGGCTTTGTATTCAGGCGAGCCCGGTTCGGGTCCAATTTCGCGCATGAGCCTGGGCATGACCGCCAGGTTGGTAAAAAGGGTTTGCTTGTTGAGAATGGCTGCCAAAGCGGGGTCAAAGCGGTCGATGTTGAGTTGGTTGGCGTATTGCAGGTCAATTGCGCCAAGTTGTAGGTCGGTTACCAATCCATAAAAACGCCAGAACCCACTGTCCATCACCACAAAGGCGCCACTTTGAACTTCTTGAGCGGGCACGGTGAGGCGTACTTGCAGGTTGGCTTCAAGCCCGCCACCATAAACAAATCCGATCGGTGTGTTTTCTTGTGGCTTAGTTTGTTTCGGTTGATCCATTTGTCACCTCATTCCATTGCCGAAAGGGCATCTAAGACAGTGCTCAGGCGTGGGTAATCATCTCGCAATAAAAGGACTAAACGTTCGCAGGCATTGGCGTACCAGGCTTTGTCGCCAAAGGCATCATGCGCTCGTCGGGCATGGCTCAAATGGCTGATTAAGAGCTCTTCAACGGGCATGTCTTGCGAGCGCAAAATATGTCGCAAATACGCTTGCTTGCCACCATGACTGGTAAAGGCAATCAGCTCTTGGTCATCACAAAGGTAAAGCAAATCAAGGCTGAGAGGTGGACGAGGAGGCAGTTGGTGAAACACTTGCGCGTTGCTGGCATAGCCTACGGTGAGCACTTCAATTTCAACCGGTAAATTGCGGTTATGCCTGTTGTCCTCGGTATATTCTGGCGGGATGCTTACACCGGAAGCCAACTGGCGCACGAGCCCGTCATCGCTGATGCTGATGCGTGTGATAAGCCCGTAAACCTCAGATTGGTCTTGCAGGCGTACTTTCACCAGGGCACCCAGTGCGGGAGTTTCAAGCTCTTTCACACGGCATCCAGCCACAAATTGGCGGTTGTCCGCGCGTAAAAGCTTGCCAATGGGAATGGTTTTCATTTCGTTCATGCTCACCTCTTGGGCAATGATTTGATTGTTTGCTTGTGTGACATGGTTCCTCTGGGCAGGTGGTCAATATCCAGCCTGGAGAGGAGCAGGTCTTCCACTTCGTCATGTTCTACCATCATCACTACGGCAAGTTCGTGGGCGCGATGGAGCACATAGGGGTAAGGTGTGGGATCAAAAACCTGCGCGTCGCGATACAGCGCGGCATGCAGTAGGTTAACTTTGTGCGTGTCTTCTGCCATCCATGCGGGAAATTCAACCCGTGCCAGCCAAGGTGCTTCTGCATCGCTGCTCACATTAAGCAAGAAAAAGCAAAGGTCTTGTGTATCTGGTTTGTTTTCGCTTTTGGAAATAGCGTAAAAAATGGCTGAGCGTTGACCGGGCGCCAAACGTTTTTCAAAAAGTGCCAGGTCGCTAACCCCTTTATTGGCGCGTTTTTGGGCATCATAGGGTCGGTATGGGTCATCTTTGGTCTGGGCGTAAAGGTCAAGCATGCGGTTGATCATTTCCGCGCCGGGTTTGTCGATATAGCCGGCGTTAATGATCCCGCGTGCCTGCATTTGCTGATCAATTCTTTTGCTCTGCTCTTGCACTTTTTGGCGACGTTCACCGCTTAAAGTGGGACCAGTGAAGACCTTGAGCGGCCCATCGGTGAGGGTTATGGTTGGTTTTTGAGGATTGGCGGGAGACTCTTCAAGCAAGTACTGACGTTCCAAAAGGTCGCGGTGCAGGGCAACTTCTTCTTCGCCAATCAGCGTGCCATCGCTGGTGTAGAGTTGGTCCTGATCGAGTAGCTCAGTAAACACTTCTTGTTTTGGGGTCTCGCCGCTGCCGTGTTCAACGTGGAACAATCCGATATTGATTAAACAGAATTGCAAAGCGCGATGCCGGCTGGGGTTGATTTGTGAGCCATCTGCCGCAATTAAGGTGTAATCCGCTGGGCAGTCTGGCAAAGGAAAAGTGTCTAAAATCGCCTCATTCCCGGGCATGGCGGTGTACAGGCTTGAAGCCTGCCTTTCCACCCTGGCAACTGCCTCACGCACCGCGTCTTGTTCTCTTGAAGCCTGCTCAATTTGTTCAGTCGCGTTTTTGAGGTTTTGTTGGGCTTCTTCGAGCTTTTTTCGGGTTAAATCAGCAAATTGATCGAGGTTTTTATGAATGTGAGCATAGTTTACGGGCATAACGGGTCCTTAAACATAAAGGCAAATAGCTAGACCTATTATAAGCTAAAGATTTGCCATAAAATGGAACATTTCGACGATAAGATTCGTTATCAGTGTAGCAAATTACATATCTTAAGGAGATAGAGATGAAAAACGCTAAATGGATGCGGATTCTTGCCGCAATAATGATTGTTCTTGTGTTTGTTACCGCATGCGGTCAACTGACCGCGTCAAATAATTCAGAGTCAAAGGTGGAAAATGTGAATTCAGTTCGAACGCTAACGATTACAGGTCATGGGCAGGTTACGCTTGTGCCCGATATCGCCCGTGTTAATGTGGGCGTGAACAGCAGGGAAGCAGATGTGACCAGTGCAGTGGATGAAAACAATAAGCTGGCTAAAGCCATCACAGATGCATTGGTGAAAAAAGGTGTTGAAGTAAAAGACATTCAAACTGCCAACTTCAATGTTTATCCAATTCAGCAATACAACAATATGGGTGAGCAAACTGGCGTGCTCTATTCGGTTGATAATACGCTTTACATCACAGTGCGTGATCTGAAAACGCTAAGCGAAGTCCTGGATGCTGCGATCACTGCTGGCGCCAACCAAATCAACGGGATTAGCTTTGATATTAATGAACGCACGGAAGCCCAAAATAAAGCCCGCGATTTAGCTTTGAAAGATGCCGAAAACAAAGCGAAGGATGTTGCTAAAACTGTTGGTGTAAGCTTGGATGAAATTCAAAGCATCACGATAACCAACAATTCTTACGCTCAACCCTATCCAATGTATGGCATGGGTGGCGGCGAGAAAATGTCTATGGATAGCTCAGTGCCCATTTCAGCAGGACAAATTGTGGTGACCTACGAAGTCTATCTGGTCTATCGGATCAAATAAAGACCTAAGGAAAGCTTTATAAAAAGCCTTCTAACCAAATGCTAACTTTTACCCCCTCTTTGCACAGACTGGAGGGGGTTTCTTTTATCATCGCTAGCCTGTGATGGAAAAAAACAACCCGAACTTGCATCAATCGCATTGCCTTGAAAGACCAATAAAAGTGCGGGTTAATATGCTAGAATAAAGATATGTTAATACCAGGATATCAACATAAAAATAAACAAAATAAGCCTGCAATCTCACTTTCTGATTGCAGCTTGTTTTTTAACCACACTTGTTTTGAAAGGATTTGAGCCATGACCCAGCTAAACGTAAAAGACTATCGTAAACCAGATTATCCCATCGAAGATTTGTTGCTTGAACGCTGGTCGGCGCGAGCCATGAGCGGTGAAGCCATTGAACCCGACCAACTTATGCGGGCTTTTGAAGCAGCACGTTGGGCGCCATCGGCAGCTAATTTGCAGGATCGGTTTTTCTTATACGCTTATCGCGATACCCCAGCTTTTGACCATTTTTTTAGCTTGCTTGATGAGGGCAATCAAAGCTGGTGCTACAAGGCTTCGGTTTTGATTGTTGCTTTTTCAGACAGCCTTCGGACAAGTGGAAAAGCCAACAAACGGCATGCTTTTGACACCGGTATGGCGGTTCAGAACCTTTTGCTTCAGTGCAGCGCGATGGGTTTGGTGGGGCATCCTATGGCAGGCTTTAGCTATGAACGCGCTGCAATTGAGCTAAACATGCCAGAGCGCTTTAAACCACAATGCATGATTGCCATCGGCAAATATGGCGACCCCAGCGAGCTTTCGGAGTATAACCAAGGCCGCGAAAAACCCAGTCAACGCAAACCCATTAGCGAAATTATCCACGAAGGAGCTTTTGAGGAGGAGGAAAAATGAGCAAACATCCCTTGGCAGGACAAATTGCGCCCTTAGACTATTTGGTGAATGTGCCTGAGCTGGTGGCGCGCTATTACATTGATAAACCCCAAGCGGATGAGCCTTTGCAAAAGGTGAGTTTTGGCACCTCAGGCCATCGTGGCACTTCCTTGAATGTGAGTTTTAACGAGCACCACGTTTTGGCAATTAGCCAGGCAATTGCTGAACATCGCCGAATGGCAGGCATCACTGGACCGCTCTTTATGGGTATGGATACGCATGCATTGTCTGAACCTGCCCTGTATACAGCTATTGAGGTTTTTGCCGCCAATGGCATTGAGCTGCGTTTGCATCAAGGCAATCAGTACACGCCCACGCCGGTTATTTCTCATGCTATTCTCACCTGGAATGTGGCACACCCTGATAACCTTGCCGACGGTGTGGTGCTTTCGCCATCCCACAACCCGCCTGAGGACGGTGGCTTTAAGTACAATCCGCCTTCTGGTGGTCCGGCTGACACCGATACCACCAAGTGGATTCAAAACCGTGCCAATCAGATTATTGCTGGTGGATTAGGCGAGGTTAAGCGCCTCAGTTTGCGAAAAGCTTTGGCGCTTGAAAGCACCCAGAAGATCGACCTGATTATGCCTTATGTGCGCGACCTTGAAAATGTGCTTGACATGCAGGCGATTTCACGCGCGGGTGTGCATATCGGCGTGGATCCTTTGGGTGGATCTGGTTTGGCATATTGGGAACCGATCGCAGAGCATTACGGCTTGAACCTTGAAGTTGTAAATAAGCGGGTAGACCCAACTTTCAGTTTTATGACCCTCGATTATGACGGCAAAATCCGTATGGATTGTTCTTCGCCTTATGCCATGGCAAATCTGGTGGCAATGAAAGACCGTTTTGATATTGCCTTTGGCAACGATGTGGATTATGACCGGCATGGCATTGTTACACCCAGTGTGGGTTTGATGAACCCCAACCATTACCTGGCGGTTGCCATTGATTACCTGTTTAGCCACCGTCCGGATTGGGGCAAAAAGGCTATGGTGGGCAAGACTTTGGTGTCAAGCGCGGTGATTGACTGGGTAGCGGCACGATTGGGGCGGGTTTTGTGTGAAGTGCCGGTGGGTTTCAAATGGTTTGTGCCCGGGCTTGAAGACGGATCGGTCGGTTTTGGCGGTGAGGAAAGCGCTGGCGCGTCTTTCTTGCGAAAGAATGGCAAAACCTGGACAACAGATAAAGATGGCATCATTTTGGATTTGCTCGCCGCGGAGATATTGGCAGTAACCGGCAAAGACCCAGGTTTGCTTTATCAGGACATCGAGGAAGCCTTGGGCGGTAGTTGGTACGCGCGTTTTGAAGCCCCCGCCACAGCGCCACAAAAGCAGATTTTGGCAAAGATGTCGCCTGACCAGGTGCAAGCAGACAGCTTGGCTGGTGACCCCATATTGGCTAAATTAACAACGGCACCCTGTAATAAAGCGCCGATTGGCGGCTTGAAGGTGCTTACAGAAAAGGGTTGGTTCGCCGCTCGTCCATCAGGCACGGAAGATATTTATAAAATCTATGCTGAAAGTTTGGAAAGCGCTGAGCATCTGGCAAGGATTCAAGAAGAAGCAAAGCAAATTGTGGATAAGGTTTTTGAGGGGTAATTCTGCCCACCACATAGCATCGTAGTGCTACCCGTCCGGTCATCCGACTGAGTGGGTTTCTTGTTCGTACCGATATCCTTTCTCCCTGTTCGCGCTGGCGTCCCATCCGTTGCAACCGGGTATGATGTCGCCGGTGTCCCACCGTGCGACAAAAGCAACTTGTGATTGGCAAAAAGCTGAACTAACTGGGGATTTAGATGGTCTCACGAGAAAATGCATAAGGCAGCTCAAATTATGTTTGCCCTTCGGTGGGACACCGAGGGCATCAAAGGATGAAATAGCAGCTGTTATTTATGATTGTGTTTGTGTCCCGGTTTCCGAGTTTGCGCTGGCGTCCCTTGCCGAGCGCCATGGGGAATGGTGAAGGCATTGTCTTGGACTAAACCCATTAATATCACACATATCTTCCGTTAACGTTCCTCTATTATCGCCTCGCTACACTATCCTAAGACATACATTAGGAGAATAGAACTATGGGAAAAATTATAGGAATTGACTTAGGAACAACAAACAGCGCGGTTGCGGTGATGGAAGGCGGCTCTCCCGTCGTCATTCCCACATCCGAAGGCTCGCGATTATTGCCCTCTGTGGTTGCTTTTAATAAAAATGGCGAAAGATTGGTGGGTATTCCTGCCAAACGTCAGGCGGTTGTAAACCCTGAAAACACGATTTCATCGGTTAAGCGCTTTATTGGTCGTCGATTCGATGAAGTTTCAGACGAACGCGGTATGGTCTCATTCAAAGTTGTCGAAGGACCAGCCGGCGACGCGCGCATCCAAATCCCTGTTACCAATCAAAGCTACACACCTCAGGAAATCAGTGCCATGATTTTGGCTAAGCTCAAAACTGACGCTGAAGCCTACCTGGGCGAAAAAGTGACCCAAGCGGTCATCACCGTGCCAGCTTACTTTAACGACAGCCAACGCCAGGCAACCAAGGACGCCGGCAAAATTGCCGGACTTGAAGTGATGCGCATCATCAACGAGCCGACCGCTTCGGCACTTGCTTATGGGCTCGATAAGGTCGCCAACGAAACCATCCTCGTTTTTGACCTTGGTGGCGGTACTTTTGACGTTTCGCTTTTGGAAGTTGGCGATGGCGTGGTGGAAGTGCGCGCGACCAACGGTGATACCCATCTGGGTGGCGACGACTGGGATAACGTTATTGTCAATTGGGCAGCTGATGAGTTCAAAAAAGAACAAGGCGTGGACCTGCGTGCCGATCGGCAAGCCTTGCAACGCCTGCGCGAAGGTGCTGAAAAGGCTAAAATTGAACTGAGCTCCGTGCTTGAAACAGAAATCAACCTGCCTTACATCACAGCCGATGCAAGCGGACCAAAACACCTTTTGCTGAAGCTCAGTCGCAGCAAATTTGAACAAATGACAGAGCATCTTCTGGAACGCACTTTGATCCCCTTTAATGCGGTGATGAAAGACGCCGATATTCCGGTTAGCAAAATTGATGAAGTTGTGCTGGTGGGTGGTTCCACGCGTATGCCTATGGTGGTTGATTTTGTCAAGAAACACACCAACGGCAAAGAGCCTAACAAGAGCGTGAATCCTGACGAAGTTGTTTCGATTGGTGCGGCTATCCAAGGTGGCGTGCTCTCGGGTGAAGTCAAGGACGTGCTGCTTTTGGACGTGACTCCGCTGTCACTGGGTTTGGAGACCCTGGGTGGCGTAATGACACGCCTGATCGAGCGCAACACCACCATCCCGGTCAAGAAGACCGAAGTCTTCTCAACGGCTGAGGATAGCCAAACTGCGGTGGACATCCATGTATTGCAGGGTGAACGCCCTATGGCTGGAGATAATATGACGCTTGGACGATTCCGCCTTGAAGGCATTCCGCCTGCGCCACGTGGCATCCCACAGGTTGAGGTGACCTTTGACATCGACGCCAACGGCATCCTGAGCGTAACTGCCAAGGATAAGGCGACCAACAAGGCGCAATCGGTGACGATTACCGCGAGCACCAACCTGAATAAACAGGATGTGGAACGCATGGTGCGTGAAGCCTCGATGAATAAGGCAGAGGATGACCGTCGACGCGAGTTGATTGAAGCCCGCAACCACGGAGAAAGCCTGGCTTACCAGTCTGAAAAGAGCTTGCGTGAACTGGGTGACAAGGTGGATGCTGCGTTGCGCAATGATGCCGATGCTAAGATTCAGGTCTTGCGTGGGGCGATTGCCGGCGATGATGTGAGCGCGATTACCAACGCCAGCAACGCTTTGAACGAAGCGATGCAAGCCATTGGTACAGCGGCTTATCAGCAAGCCCAAGGTGCGGCTGAACAAGGCATGCCTGGTCAAGCCCAACCTAACACGGATGACAACGTGGTGGATGGTGAATTCACTGAAGCCTAAAACTGGCGAAGCTAAATAACCAACGCTTTTTGATGAAAGAGGGGCTTGTTTGATAACAGGCTCCTTTTTTGGTCTTCTCTATCGCACCGACTTCTAGACAAGCGCATAGGTTCTTGGATTTGATGTCCTGAATCCTTGTCGAAACACTTCTGAATAACGAATTTGGCGAGCATTAATTGTGCCTTTACGCGATGAAACACACAAAAACAATATGTCATTTCGTGATAAATAGAACGGAAATAATGTGTCTTTCCGTGAATCATGATATACTCTTAAAGAGGTGAACTGATGTTGAGACGAAAAGCTTATGACAAAATGCTTGAATGGAAGAAGAAATCTTCAGGATCATCAGCTTTATTGATTAATGGTGCGCGCCGTGTTGGAAAAAGTTTTTTGTGTCATCAATTTGCTAAGAATGAGTATAAAACTTCAATTATCATAGATTTTGCTAATATCCCAAAGGAAATTGGTCAATTAATTGAAGAAGAAAGTTATGACTTAGACATATTCTTTATGAAGTTGTCTGCATTTTTTGGTACGATTTTGCATGACCGAGAAAGCTTAATTGTTTTTGATGAAATTCAACTTTTGCCAAGGGCCAGACAGCTTATCAAGTACTTGGTTGCTGATGGGAGATATGACTATATTGAAACAGGATCATTGCTTTCGATAAAAAGAAATGTCGAGGACATTGTTATCCCTTCTGAAGAGAAGCACCTGAATTTGTTTCCGCTTGATTTTGAAGAGTTTCTATGGGCAATAGGTGAAGAAGCCACGATTCCTTTCTTGAAAGAAATGATGCTAAAAAAGAAGCCTTTAGGTCAGATGTTGCATCAAAAAAACCTAAATCTTTTTAGACAATACCTTCTTGTGGGAGGTATGCCACAGGCAGTAAACAAGTTTTTAGAAGAAAAAAGTTTTTTGGAAGTCGATGAAGTAAAGCGAAATATATTGACGCTATATCGAAATGATGTCGCAAAATATGCAGGCAGGAATCAAAATAAAGTACTGGCAATATTTGATGAGATTCCCGGACAATTATCCAAGAAGGAAAAGAAATACACGTTGTCGTCCATATCCAAGAGTGCTCGACTCCGAGAATATGAAGACGCTTTTATGTGGTTAGATGACGCAATGATTACAAACACTTGTTTCAATGCCACAGATCCAAATGTCGGCTTGGCGCTTAGTAGCGACTATAATACGAGAAAATGTTATATGGCTGATACGGGATTATTGGTAACGCAGAGTTTGCTTGATAATGATCATCTGGAAAACACATTATATAAAGAAATTCTCTTCAATAAGATAAGCATAAACGAAGGAATGCTCATGGAAAATGTGGTCGCTCAAACGCTCAGATCAAATGGACATAAGCTTTACTTTTATTCCAGAAGTGATAAGAAAAATCGAGCAAACCATATGGAAATTGACTTCTTGCTTTCAAAAAACGGGAAGATTGTTCCTGTTGAGGTTAAATCATCAGCATATAGAAAGCACTCTTCTCTGGATAAGTTTAGGGGAAAATATATAAACCGTGTTGGAGAATCTATCATTCTTTATCAGAAGGATCTGGCAGTTAGAGAAGGCGTATTACATCTGCCTATTTATATGACGATGTTTTTGTGACTTTGCAAGTTAGCTTAAAACTTCGTTTGGGGAGTTTGTTTTGGAAGAATGATTTATTATTAAAACCACACACTAAAACAAGCTTTCGAACGCTACTTTCTCAAAAATATCCAGCTTACCGCCAATGGTTGCATCCAGCACCTTGCGTCCATCGGCTTCGTAAGCTTTGCGTGCCATGGCATAAGCTACTTCTGAGGTTTCCAGGTCGGGCAATTGCCAGCGAAAACCTTTGCCAAAATAGGCTGCGGAGAAGTGGTTGGGGTCATCGCCTTTGCTCTCCACAGTGGTGTTGGGCGTGCCTTTTGTTGCAAAACTATGGTCCACGCCAATCAAAATCGCCTCAGAAAAACCCAAGTGGTAAGCCAACTGCAGGCAAACGTTGGTCACGGTGGCGCCTTCCCAAACCCTGCCACGAAGGTCCGTTGCGAACTTGGGTTCAGTGTAAGTGGTGTACAAAAAGTGGGTGTAATCGTCCATTTGCAGCCATTTGCGCGCACGCCACGAGAAAAACTTGGGCATTTGCAAGGCATTAAAAGCTTCCACCGATTGTTCTACAACCAAATCGTTGATACACACCAGCACATCTGGCTTAAAGTTGAGCTCATCTGCTGCCAGAAAAATACGGTTCATGCCAATCGCAAAGTCATTTTTGAGCTTGCTTAAATCGGTGTGCTTAAGCGACGGTCCATTGCCAACAATAAAACAGCGCTCGCCCTGATGACTGTTTTTGAGTTTGCCCAGTTTCTGCCGCGATTCGCGTCTCCAGGGGTGCAAGTAGGCTTGGGGTAGCTCGGGCAGGCGTTTTATGCCGTCATATATATTGCGTGCCAGTCTTCCAACGGATGAAATTTGCGGTGTTTGATCACTCATAATGACTCCAAAACTAGAAAAGTGAAAGCTGCAAGAGACCCTCGCAGAAGCTTTTTCGATGAAAATCGGTTAAACCCAGGCTTTGAATGGCATGAATATGTTCCTGGCTGCCGTATCCTTTATTCTCGGCGAGTCCGTAAGCAGGATAACGTTCCGCATCTTCAATCATGCGCGCGTCGCGGGCTTGTTTTGCCAAAATCGAGGCGCAAGCGATGCTTAAAGAGCGCTGGTCGCCTTTTACCAAACTATTCTGCTCAATATCCAGGTTGGGAATTTTGAAGTAGTCAATCAGGATATGGTGTGGTTTTTCGCCCAATCCATCAAGCGCTTTTTGAAAGACCAACCTTCCAGCACGCGCCATGCCCAGGGAATCGATTTCTTGCGCCTCTAGCCAGGCGATAGAACAATCCAAAGCCAGTTCACGGATTAATGGGGCAAGTGTCTCGCGCTCAAAAGGTTGAAGTTGTTTTGAATCGCGTACCCCAAAGAGTTTTTTAGCCAAGTCGGGATCGTTTGAGGGTAAAACAACAGCCGCGGCATAAAGCGGACCAGCCAAAGCACCTCGACCAGCTTCATCGAGCCCCGCCACCAAGGATTTTCCTTTGAGCCAGAGCGCTGTTTCAAACTCCAGCGTTGGCCAGGGAGGAATTAGGGCGGGATCGATGCTTCTAGCCACGATAGTGCCCTTTGCGTCTTTTGCCTCGGATGTGCCAAAGGTCGCGGAACATGCGCCAGCTGTCCTTTAGGACGTTGATGCGCGAACCTTTTTGGTAATACCAATCAACAGGCACTTCGGTAATCGCATAACCCAGTTCGCGGGCGATAGCCAAAACCTCAACATCAAAACTCCAACCATCCAGGGTTTGCAGGGGAAAAATGTGTTCCGCAGCTTGCGCGCTAAAACATTTAAAACCACATTGAGAGTCTTCGATTTTGGGCAAAACCATCATTTTGACCAAGAGGTTAAATGCCCTGCCGATAAGGTGGCGATATTCCGGCTCTTCAAAACGACGCGCGCCAGGTGCTTCACGCGAGGCAATAGCAACCGGAAGATCCAATTGGGGTGGGATAAACTTATCAAGTTCACTAATAGGCATAGATAGGTCGGCATCCGCCATAAAGCGGTATGCGCCATTGGCAGCGAGCATGCCTTCTTTCACCGCGCCACCTTTGCCAGGTTCAGCCCGGCTAATCAAGCGCAGATAAGGCATCTTGCTTTGCCATGTTTTGACCACCTCAGCGGTTTGGTCTGTGCTCGCATTCTCCACGACGATTACTTCAGCAGTAAAGGATTTGCCGGCTAGGTAAGATTGGATAGCTTGCAGCGCCTGTGGAAGGCGCTCTGCCTCGTTGTGTGCGGGGATGATTATCGAGAGAAAAGGAGTTGCCTTATTCATCTTGGCTAAGTATACCTTTTAAATAAAAAAGTCGGGGTGGTCGGACTTGAACCGACGACCTCTGCGTCCCAAACGCAGCGCGCTAGCCGTCTGCGCCACACCCCGGCGTGAGAGTGAAGTATATCCTATCGCCTTCCGAATCGTCAAGCGATTTGATGCCCCAGAAAAGACCATTTGGAAGAATAGCAAAAGAATCAAAAATGCCTCTTATTGCTTAATGAATTATGGCTTTTTAAAAATCGAGTAAAATGACTTGGTTAGTATGAGCTAACTTGCAAAATGGAAGCCTTATGTTAAACGCTCAAAGCAGAAATGAAAGACCATCTCTTAAAATAGCCTTGTACCTGGCACCGCTGGTGATTATGATTGTTTTGTCGGTGCTTTTGGCGCAACACCCAAAAAGCACAGAAAAATGGGGCGTATTTAGCTCGGTTTTTTTAGGCATTTTTATTGAGGCTGTTCCTTTCCTTTTGTTGGGCACGATTGCATCAGGTTTGGTTGAGGTCTTTGTTGACAAAGACAAGCTCAAAAACTTTTTCCCTAAGTCTAAATTTCTAGCCGCGCTTTATGGCAGCTTTTTAGGGCTGGTTTTTCCGGTTTGTGAGTGTGGCGTTGTGCCATTGGCGCGACGTCTGTTCAAAAAAGGCTTGCCCATCCCTACCGGCGTGGCTTTTTTGTTGGCAACACCGGTTATTAATCCCATTGTGCTTTTTAGCACTTACAGTGCTTTTGGTTTTGGCAAGGTCTTTTTCCTGCGCATTGCCTTTAGTTTGATGATTTCCCTTGTGCTGGCTTTGGTTTTTTCAAGTGCTGAGAAGAAAGAAGATGTCTTGCGGGATAACGTAGTGCAAGCTTCTCAGGAAAACCATATCGACCATGACCACGAGCATGCCAGCTGCGAAGATGATCATTGTGCCTGTCATGCCCATGTTGCCTGCGATGTCGATCATTGCCACTCGCACATTGGGTATGAGCAAGGCATGTCCAATAACATTTGGCGAAAATTGCGTCAGGTTTTGGAAGTATGTTTGGATGAGCTTTTTGAAATTGGGCGTTTTTTAATCATTGGCGCGCTGATTGCAGCCCTCATGCAAACTTTTGTGCCTCAGTCCATGCTTTTGAGCCTGGGTCGGGGTCCGTTCCTTTCTGTGCTTGCCATGATGACCCTGGCTTTTGTGCTCTCCATTTGCTCTACGGTGGATTCTTTTGTGGCTTTGGGTTTTGTCAATACTTTTAGCCTCGGGTCTGTGCTGGCATTCCTTGTGTATGGTCCGGTGGTGGATATCAAAAGCATTTTGCTTTACGCTCGGGTCTTTAAAACACGGGCAGTGGTTTGGATGCTTGTCATCATCACTTTGATGTCCCTGGTGCAAAGCGTCTTTATGAACATACTAGGAGCTGGCTAGCGATGAGTAACAAGACCTTTCGCCTTATGCAAAGCCTCTTGGTGACCGCCTTGGCTGCCTATTTAATTCGCTTATTAGTTGGCGGTAAACTGAATAATTACATCCATCAACGCTTTACCTACCTGATTGTGATTGCTATTCTTTTGTTGCTTATATTGGCTGGGTTAGGCTTTTTATCCCTTGGGCGGATGCCATCCTCAAAAACCAAAATGGCAACCCTGCCGCTTTATATCATGGCACTTCCGGTCATTTTTGGCTTTTTTATTCCCATCAAACCGCTTTCAAATGAAGCCTTGCAGTCCAAAGGGGTCAATATGGGTTTTGCAGACCTGGCGAATCAAAGTGAGCAGGACTTAATCCCTTCAGACATGCGCACGATTTTAGATTGGGTACGCTTGCTCAAGTCCGAAAATGAAACCCCAGGCTTTATCGGTCAAGAGGCAAAAGTTGTTGGCTTTGTCTTTCTTGACCCAAGGTTGGAAGCGCACCAGTTCGCCGTCGCGCGTTTTGTGATTGCCTGTTGTGTGGCAGATGCCACCGCGGTTGCCATGGTGATTGACCTTCCCGACCAAGACCTGCCTCCAGAAGGCGCCTGGGTGGAAGTTTCTGGCACGATGGACATTATAAACGTTGAGGATGAAGACATTCCGCTCATCCACGCTACGCAAATCAAGGTGATTCCTATCCCTGACGATCCCTATTTATTCCCATGAAAAGATTCGATTGGCTTGCTCTGATACTTTGCGTGTTCTTATTGACCCTCCTGGCGGGTGTACTTTTTTATGACAAGTTCCAGCCAGTAAAAATGTCATGCGGCGAGCCAGGGCAAACCCAAATGGGCACCCGTGGTTTTGTGGCATTTCAGTTTTCTAAAGCTGTTGATCGCAATCGCTTTGAAGCATTATTAAATGTTGAGCCAAAGATTGAGGCTGAGGTGATTTGGGCTAATGACACGCATGCCCTTTGGCGGTCTAATAGCGTGCTTGAGCCTGGACTGAAGGTGGCATTTTCTTTTGAAAAAGGACGACTTGGCAAGGATGGAGGAAACTTAAAAGCCGAGGCTTGCCAGTTTGAGGTTCATCGTCCCTTGGTTGCAGTCTTGAATGATGAGGGTGGTTCTTCTAATCTCTATGCGCTTGACCCCTATGGCAAAGATTATCCTCGCCAGATTACCAACCATGAGGGGACCATATTGGGGTTTTCTGCCTCACCAGACGGAAGAAGACTGGTGTTCTCTTTGACCAATGAGGTGGGAGGAGCTGACCTTTGGCTTGTTGGGCGGGATACAGAAGCCAGCATTTTGCTCGAATGCAAAGAAGACATGTGCGTTTCGCCTGCTTGGTCTCCCGACACGCTTAACATCGCCTATACCAGGCAAAGTGCTGCCTTAGAACCAAAATCCCCCAAAGGTGCCCCACGCATTTGGCTGTATGACTTTACAGTTGGTAAAACCGCAGCACTCTTAAAAGAGCGACAGCATATTGGCTATGGCACGCAATGGTCGCCTGATGGCAAGCATCTAAGCACTTGGGACGGCAGCAACGGTGGCTTGCGCGTTATCAACCTGGACACGCAAGAACGCGTTTTGGTGGAATCTGGCAGCGGATATTTGGGAACCTGGTCTGCAGACAGTCAGAAACTTTATTTTAGCGATATGGTTTTAGTGGACGATGAATATTTGAGCGTGATCAAGGTTTTTGACATTCAGAAGCCCAATGAAACAGAGCTTATTCTTGCCGATGATAATCACAACGCAAACTATCGCAATCCGATAAGCAACCCCGCAGAAAACCGTTTAGCCCTTTTAGAGCAAGCCAACAGCTTTAGCCCGGAAGGAAGCATTGCTTTGTTTGAACCTGAAAGTGGAATGCTTAAAAAGGTTCATCACAAAAGCCAACAAATTATCGGCGGCATAGAGTGGTCGCCAAACGGTAAAGATCTGGTTTTTATGGCTTTTGCTTTGGGAGAGGTGAAACCCTTGTATGAAATTTGGTTCTTACCAGAAGGGGCTCGCGAAGCCAGAAAAATAGGTGAAACTTTTCGCCAGCCCACTTTTATGCCATAAGCCCTGCTTGCAAGATAGGTGCTTCGTAAGGCAATCTTTACGAGTATTAGAAATTGGGTTCGATTTCTAGTAAAATAAACCTAAGTAATCAAAGGTAGCACGAGAAAAGAAAGGATATTCCAATATGTATCAAAAACTTATCATTATCGGAAATTTAGGACGCGATCCAGAAATGCGTTATACACCAGACGGCAACCCCGTTACCAGTTTTAGCGTTGCCACAAGCCGCAAATACAAGGACACCGATGAGACCACCTGGTTCCGTATTTCCGTTTGGGGCAAACAGGCAGAAAATTGTAACCAGTATCTTCGCAAAGGCTCACGGGTTTTGGTTGAAGGTCGCTTGATTCCCGATTTGCAAACCGGTGGACCAAAAGTTTATCAAAAGAATGATGGTAACTGGGGAAGCAGCTTCGAAATCTTCGCTGAAACAGTGCGCTTCCTGACCCCTAAATCTGAATTTAGTGGTGAAAGCAGCGGTGGTAGCGATTTCATGGATGATGCCATGGAAGACGATATCCCGTTCTAGGTTTTCTTATGGCGGAAATTAAAAAGATAACCATCAGCGTTCCTGAAGATCTTACGGCGAAGTATGTAAATATGTCTTACATCTCGCACACGCCGCAGGAGTTTATCCTCGACTTTGCGAGCTTGTTACCCGGCATTAAAGAGCCTAAAATAAACACACGACTTGTGTTTTCGCCACTTGGCGCGAAACTTTTGGTGCAAGCTCTTAATGAAAACTTGCGACGTTATGAAAACACTTTTGGCGAAATAAAGATTCCAAGAGGACATAGCTTAGCAGACCAATTATTTAAAACCAGTGGACCAAAGGAGCCACCAGCGGAGGGGTAAAATGCAAAATTTAGAAAAGGTTTGCGAACAAATTCGAGACGAGTTTAACGCAAAAACGGAGGTTCGCGAGCAAGCCTTAAAAAATGCACGCGAGTTGATTCGAAGGGCATCTCTTGCCATTCGTGCTATCCATCGGGATGATTTGGATGTGGCTGAACAAGAACTTCAAGCTGGCCAAGCGATTGTTGATTCTATTATTAACACCTTAAAGCCAGAACATCCGGATCTTTATTTCACTGGATACACACAAGATGCGCTTAAAGAGTTTTGCGAAGCCAAGCTTACCGCGGCAATCCTCAATGATAAACCTTTACCCAGCCCGGCTGAACTGAGGGTTGAATTACCTGCCTGGCTGAATGGCCTTACCGAAACACTGGGTGAGATTCGTCGCCGATGCCTTGATATTTTGCGCACAGGCTACACTGATGAAGTTGAGCGACTGCTCTCGAACATGGATGAAATATTCACCCAATTGGTTACGATGGATTACCCGGATGCCATCACCGAAGGTTTGCGACGGCGCACTGACCTGGCGCGCGGCATTATTGAACGTACCCGCGCAGACATCACTACTTCTTATCGCCAACAAAAATTGACGGAAAAACTTGACGAGTTTTATGATACGCTCTCGACACATATGCTGAATCACAAAAAAGCTTAAGTTTTGTATAGCTTCAAGAAGACAGCCCAAGGAATGGGCTGTTTTTTATTAATTGCTTGAATGACAATTTCAAATGAGCTTTGCTCAATTCATCTCTCTGATAAGGCTTGGTGTGATACTATAATCATGAGATCTTATGCGTGTTATTAAAGCTTCCGAATTAAACACTTTTTTGTATTGTCAAAAGGCTTGGTGGTATCAGTTGCAAGGTGAGCCATCAGCTAGTCAAGCCGCAATGGAAAGGGGCACCCAAAAGCATGAAGGGCATGCCCGTGGAGTCAAACTTATTCCGCTGTTGGTTGGCTTGGCATTTTTACTGCTTTTAGCCGCTCTAATTGTGTATTGGGTAGGTAAATGATGCCTTGGTTACTTCCACTTATTCTGGCTGCGCTGGCGATAATCCTCTTGCTCATTGCGCTTAAGCTCAAAAAAGCAAGCGGTTTGCCCAGTGGACGAGTGGTCTACGCGGATGCGGATCAACTGCAAGCTTTGCCCAAGCCTCTGTTTGACCCGGATCTGAAGCTGGTTGGTAAACCAGATTATGTTATTCGGCAAAGGGATGGCTCGCTGGTGCCGGTTGATTTCAAGAGTATGAACGCGCCATCCAAACCTTATGACTCACATGTTTTTCAGGTTTTGGCATATTGTTATTTGCTTGAGCAAACGCAAAGCCAAAAACCCAGCCACGGACTCATTCGCTATTTGGATAAAAGTTTTGAAGTACCCTATGCTGACGAAGACAAAGTAAGCTTCCTCGAGCTTATTAACGCCCTTCGCGAAACCGAAAACAGCACAACAGCACCTGGCCGATCGCACCAGCAAGCTGCGCGTTGCAAAGCCTGCGGTTACAAGGACATATGCGACCAAAAGCTGCCATAAAACTGAGGCATACGCACCAGAAAAAGCTTATTGAAACCCATCATAGCCTTTGCCACAAAATGTGTTTGACACCCGCCATAGAAACAGGTATCCTTATTCGCGTTGGGCGGGACCGGCGCGGCAGAGCCCTGCGAACCCCGTCAGGTCCGAGAGGAAGCAGCGGTAAGGAGGTTTCTCTGGGTGTTGCCGGCAAACCTGCCCAACATTTCGTTAACGAGGCATAAAATGACAGACGAGCAAAAGTCAACCACAAACGCAACTGCTATTCCACAGGATGATACGCCCACAGTTTGTTCTTATGAGGGCTCGAATTACCAAGAAGTTTTTTGGGATACAGGTGAGCGACGTTATGAAGATGCGGCAGAAGAAGTTGCCTTAAAACGCTTGATGCCACCAAACGGCAAGCTTTTGCTTGAGCTTGGCGCAGGTGCTGGCCGCAATACGCCCCGCTACGCCGGATGGGACCGGGTTGTGCTTCTGGATTACTCGCGCACGCAACTTTTACAGGCGCGCGAACGTTTGGGCGATTCACCGCATTACATCTACGTGACAGCTGACATCTATAAACTGCCTTTTGTGGCAGGTTTATTTGATGGCGCCACCATGATTCGCACCTTACACCATCTTTCTGATGCCCAAACCGCCTTTGCCAATGTGCGCCGCGTGTTGGCTAATGAAGCCGTTTTTATCCTGGAGTTTGCCAACAAACGCAATCTCAAAGCCATTGCGCGCTATTTGTTTGGCAAACAAAAATGGAATCCCTTTTCTAAAGAACAAGTGGAATTTGTGGCACTTAATTACAACTTCCACCCAAAAACCGTGCGTAAATTGCTTAAAGAAAACCAATTTAAGCTCGCCAGGCAACTTACCGTATCCCATTTTCGGGTGAATGCCCTCAAGCGACGTATAAAACACGAAACCCTGGTCGCCTTGGATTCAGCTTTGCAACATACTGCCAGGATTGTGCAGCTGAGCCCAAGCGTCTTTAGCAAGGCTTTTGCAATTGGTCCAAGCCCGCGTGTGGATGAAGGCGCATTCTTTGCCTGCCCCATTTGTGACACTAGCCTGCCTGAAGCCGGGCAAAGCCAACATTGCCCGGGATGTAATCATCTTTGGGAATACCGCGACGGCATATACGAGTTTCGCACCCATCCGGAAGCTTAATACAAACACATCAAAAAAGTCAGCCTAAAAGCTGACTTTTTCCTTTTAACCCAGCCAAAAAAATTAGCTTTTGGAAATATCGCTAACGATTTCTTCGGCGACTTTTTGATTCTTCTTATACCAGAACCAAAGGAAGTACATCAAAGTGGAAATGGTGTATAAAACCAGCGTGATTGTGAACGGTGGTCTAAAGCCATGCTTTTCCTGCAAGATGCCACTGATGGTGGGGCTAAACGCCCAGCCAAAGTTGAACGCCATGCTGTTTAGGCTCGCCAGCATTGCGCGGGCTTCTGGCTCCACTTGTTCCATGGCAAAGGTTGAAAAAATAGGCCCGCTCATGTTCATCAGGGTCAATCGGATGTAATAAGCGATGACGGCAAGCTCAAAAAATGGCGTAAATCCCAATAATGCCAGAAAAGGAATCGACAAGGCTTGGGTCAGAACCACAACTTGTATCTTGCCAAAGCGTTCCGCCAGCATTGGCGCAATAATCAGCCCAAAACCCATTGCCAAACTACCCCAGGCAAAAATAACACCAATTGAAGCGTCAGATTGCTGATGCACGTTGCGGAAAAACACATTCATAAAGGGCATCACCATGCCGGCACCAATTGAAGTAATCAGGTTGGGCAGGATGAGCTTCGTAAGTTTGCCGGGCGCGCGTTTAAAATAGCTAAAAGGTGCGAATACTGAGTAAGTGGCTTGTTGATCTTTACTTGGCTCTTTCATCAAGAGTGCCGGGATGACGGAAAGCAAGGCAAAAAGCACCACAAACCACAATGCCCCACTATAAGCTTTGGTGTTCATGGCACTTACCAAAAGCATCCCAGCGAAGAAGCCGGGCAAATAGCCTCCAAACCATTCGCCAATGGAGGTTGCGGTCATGCGAATGCCGGATGAAAAGCTAAACAGGTAGGTGCGTTCAGTTTCCTGGCTGTTTTCCATCAGGAAAGGACCCGATGCCACCACAGAAAGCGCTTGCGAAAGACCTTGCACAACACTCATGGCAAGGAACATGGGCACTGATGGCAACAAAATCATCATGGTCATGGCGATGACAAAGGCAAGATGGCTAAGGATGAAAGCGTTTTTGCGCGCAATCTTATTTACCAGGTAGCCCATTGGCAATGCGGTAAGTAAGGTTGTTAGGCTTCGGGCGGTTACCAAATTGCCCAAAGTGGCTTCGGTGTAACCCTGACTGAGCACATAAAAGTTAAAAAGGAGCTGGTTTACGCCACCGGCAAGACCAAAAAAGAAGGTCGACCAAAGGAAATACCGCGCATTGGGGCTAAATGCTTTTAGGCGTGCAAGATAGGTTTTGAGAGGGTTGCGGCTAATATTTAGGTCAGCTTCATCAGGCTCGACATCTTGACTTTCAAATGTTTTTTTCAAGGCTATATCCCATGCAAATATCGGCTTAGTAGGTCATGCATGGCATCAACGCCGTCATACCGGGTGGCAAATTGGCGTTCGCCTTCCTGACTGATGATGATATGTACCAGTCCGGCAATGCGCAATTCGTTGAGATGATGGTTAACTGTTGGCGGTCGTAACCGTAAAGAGCGCGAAAGTTGAGAAGCCGTTTGTGGGCTCTGCGCCAAAAAGCGCATAATACGCAGTCGGGTGGGGTCTGCCAAGGCTTTTAAGCCACGCATCAGGCTGTCTGGCACGGGGTCTCCGGGAATGATGGCCATGTTGTCTGGTCTGGCACCATAAAGGATGATGAGATGATCCCGATCTGTGCGATTGGAGAACATCAAAGGCGCAGCCCAAAACGAAGGTGCTAAATGCAAGGACTTGGCTTGCTCAAGTTCGCTGTAACGCACGCCGGAGGTAAGTTCCTCAAGCAATAAAGGTAAGCTGAGGCTGCCCGCGCGCATTTGGGCGTAAGACTGGGCTTGTTTTAAGGCCGGCAAAATGCGCTGCTCTTCTTCGGCGAAGAAGTTGTCCACATAAGCCATAATGGCGGTGAGGTAGAGATCACCAAATTCTTTTGGGTTTGACCAGATCGTATAAAGGCTTTCCAAATAGCGCGGATGGTTTTTGCGGTCGATATTGGTGGTTTCTTCAATCAGGATTTCGCGCTCGGCTTCAGTCCAGGCTTTATTTGGGCTGGTATTTTGCAAAATGTCACGATAAGCGGGTAACATTTTGTCAAAATCACTCAGCATTTTTAGCCTTTTGAGCGGAGGATAATGGCTTAGCGCATGAATAACGCTGGCTGAATTTTTGTTTTTGACAGTCATTCCAAAAACAAACCGAATGGGTGTTACCAAGGCATTTCGGGCATGTTCAAGCGTTTGGCGTAATTCCGGATTCAAGCGGGAGCGTACGCCAGCTGCCCAGTTTGCCCGCAAACTAAAGCGTTCTGGGTTGTGGAGCACATAAAGGCTAACGAAAAGATCATAAGCCGTACCAAATTCCCAGTTGATTTTTGCGTCTTTGAACGAGTTCATACTGTGAACCTCTTTTAATCTTTTGCTTAGATAGTTGTCTAACATGCAACCGGTGTTAGTTATACCATTATCTAACTTGAACGTCAATTTTAAGCATTCAACTTTGAACAAAGCTTGCATTAAATAAAAACCCCACAAAAAAACATCGTTTCGGAATTGAAGCAGGTTTTGGATAAGAAATTATTAAGAAAAACCAAAATAATACCGCCCAAGTCCTGATAAGTGCGTTACAATAATAAAGTTGGACATGATCCAAGCAAAAAACAAACCCTATTCAAGGAGGCAATTTTGAAACATCTCTTAACCGGAGACGAAGCCGTAGCTCGTGGTGCCTATGAGGCTGGCGTGCGTTTTGCCGCTGCTTACCCTGGTACCCCCAGCACAGAAATACTTGAAAACATCTCGAAGTACAATGACGTCATCAAAGCCGAATGGGCTCCCAATGAAAAAGTAGCTCTTGAGACGGTCATTGGCGCATCCATCGCTGGCGCTCGCGCGCTGGCTGCTATGAAGCATGTTGGCTTAAACGTGGCTGCTGACCCCTTCTTCACCTTCGCTTATATGGGCGTGAGTGGTGGCGCAGTGGTCATTACCGCGGATGAACCCGGCCAGTTCTCTTCGCAGAACGAGCAGGACAACCGCAACTACGCCAAAGCTGCCATGGTGCCTATGTTTGAGCCATCAGACAGCCAGGAAGCCAAAGACATGCTAGCCGATGCTTTTGAAATCAGCGAAAAACATGATGTGCCTGTGCTTTATCGCTTAACCACGCGTGTTTGCCACTCCAAGAGCATGGTTGAGTTTAAAGACCGCGTTGAAGTGCCCATCAAGCCATACGTCAAAAACATCAAAAAGTATGTTGCCGTACCTGCTAACGCGCGTGTCATGAAAGTTAAGCTACAAGCCAATATGGCGCTGCTTGAGGAATACTCAAACAACACCAAATGGAACCGCGCTGAGTATGGCGATACCAAAATTGGCATCATCTGCTCGGGTGATTGCTATCTTTACGCACGCGAGGTTTTTGGTGATGAAGCGTCTTATCTAAAGCTCGGTTTCACCAATCCCTTGCCCGCAGAGATGATTAAGGATTTTGCTTCGAAAGTTGAAAAAATCTACATCATTGAAGAAAACGATCCTTACATTGAAGATTTTGTTCGCGCCTTGGGCATTGAATGTGACGGTAAAAACATCTTCCCGCGCAATGGTGAGATGTTGCCCGAGGTTATTCGCGAAGTGATCTACGGCGAAAAGATCGAGGTTGACACAGAGCTTGCCGAAGCCCTTATTGGCAGACCGCCAACCCTTTGCGCTGGCTGTCCCCACCGGGGTTTCTTCTATGAATTGGGTCGCAAGCGAAACGTGATGGTTTCTGGCGACATTGGTTGCTACACCCTGGCATCTGGCGCGCCTTACAACGCTATTGAAAGCACCATCTGCATGGGTGCCAGCATCAGTGCCGGACACGGTGCGCAGCAAATCTTTGACACCATCGAAGACAACAAAATGCGCGTGGTATCCGTTTTGGGTGATAGTACCTTCTTCCACACCGGCATCAACTCCTTGATGAACGTGGCTTATAACAAGAGCAACACGGTTAACGTGATTCTCGATAACCGCATCACCGCCATGACCGGTCAACAAGAAAACCCGGGTAGTGGTATGACCGTGCAAGGTGAAATCACCGAACAAGTCAACATTGAATCGATTGTAAAAGCTTTGGGGTTCCACAACGTGCGCACCATCAATCCCAATGACCTCAAAGAAGTTAAAGAAACCCTCAACTGGGCACTTGAACTTGAAGAGCCGTCGGTCATCATTACCCGTTGGCCATGCGCGCTCAAGAAAATGCACGAATGGGACCTGGTTGAGTTTAACAATCCCTTCACCACACAATACGAAGTGCTCGAAGATGTTTGTATCGGCTGTAAAGCCTGCACCCGCACAGGATGCCCGGCAATTGTCTTCCAGGTCGAGAAGAAAAAATCTTCCATTGACCCTTATAAATGTGTGGGTTGCAGTGTTTGTGCGCAAGTTTGCCCTGTGGATGCCATTCAATTGAGAGGAGCCTAAACATGACTAAGAACATTTTACTCACTGGTGTTGGCGGACAAGGAACCATTTTAGCCAGCCGAATTTTGACGCTTGGCTTGCAAGATAATGGCTATGACGTAAAGATGAGCGAAGTGCATGGCATGTCCCAGCGTGAAGGACCTGTGCTCACCCACGTGCGCTTTGGCGAAAAAGTTTGGTCGCCTGTTGTTTCAAAGAAAAAAGCCGATATCATCATCGGTTTTGAAGAGCTTGAAGTGCTGCGCAACCTTGAATATCTGCGTGACGACGGTCAGGGTGTGGTTATTTTGAATCGTGCCCGGGTTAACCCGATTGGCGTGCTTTCGGGCAAGGATGTTTACCCACCCAATATTCAAGAGCTCATCGAAGCCCGCGCAGGTCGCTTGATTGCCTTGGATGCCACTGAAGAAGCGGAAAAGCTTGGTAACCCCCGTGCGATGAACATCATTCTTTTGGGTGTTGCGCTCAAAGCATTGGGTTTGCACGAGGAAATTGACTGGAATAAAATCATCGCGGAAAACGTACGCGAACGCTTTGTTGAAGTCAATCAAAAAGCGCTCCAGTTAGGCATGTCGCTGGTTTAGAGCCTTTTGCTCAAAACCTAACAAGACTTAGAACAAAAAAGGCTGCTCACATTCTGAGCAGCCTTTTTGTTATCTTTAAAAACATCTTACCGTGGGATGTTCATGGGCATGATGATGTGCTTGAAGCTCTCATCATCCACAGGGCGCAACAAGCCGGGTGTGTTGGCGGCGTTGGTTTCCAGGATAACCGTTGAGGTTTTGATAACTTCAAGGGCTTCACGCAGGTAACGGATATTGAAGCTGATCAAAAGAGGCACGCCTTCGACCGAGGCATCCACAATCACCTCAGAAGAACCGGTTTGTTCAGAGTTGGCAGAAATATCGAGTTGTGCCACGCTTTCGCCGTCCTCACCAGGTTGAATGTCGAGCCGGGCGATGTAGTTGCCTTCGCGCGCGATAATCTCGGTTTGCTTACAGGCTTTGAGTAAATCACCGGTTGAAAGAACGGTTCTTGTTTTGAAAGTTGGTGGGATGATGGCGTTGTAGTTGGGGAAGTTGCCTTCAATCAATTGTGAAACCAGCTCAACATCTTTGAGGTGGAAAATAACTTGTCCGCGTCCGGGTGGGAAGGTCATCTGGAGGGTTTCATCGCCGTTAACAGCCACGCGAGAAAGTTCTGAAAGCGCGCGAGCCGGTATGAGCGCTTCGAGCTTTTGTTTGCCCATGCCAACCATGGCAGCGCGCGAAATGGAGATGCGATAGCCATCTGTGGCAGCCATCTCAAGCACCTCATCCTCAAAACTCATATGCACACCGGTGAGGTTAGGGCGCGAATCCTCGGTGGATGCGGCAAACACAACCTGCCCAATCATCTCTTTAAAATTGCCCACGTTCAATGGGATTGCGGCGTCAAGATCCGGCGCGGGCATGGGCGGGAATTCATCCGCGCTAATGCCTTTGATGTCGGTATTCAGTGTGCCACATTTCACATTGAGGGTTTGGGTGCGTGTGTCCACGCTAAGGATTACGTCCTGGCTAGGGAGGTTGCTCACCAAGTCAGCAAAGGTACGTGCTGGAACGGTTAGCCCGCCTTCATCTTCCACACGGGCGTCGATCCAGGCACTGATGCCCAGCTCGAGGTTGGTGGCTGATAGGCGCAAGCGTCCCCCATCAGTTTTGATGAGAATATTCGAAAGCACAGGCAAGGTGGAACGTGGCGTAACCGCGCGTTGAACCACTCCTACCCCATGTGCGAGTTGACTTTGTTGTACGATGGCTTTCATAAAATCCTCCGGCGTGATGACTTTTTAACTCACCTAAGTATACCATTATTTCCTGAAAAACCGCTTATTGACGACGACAGCTGTCTAAGATTTGAATGGAAAAGGGCAGACTTAAAAGCGACCCCAACTTGGTGTGGCTGAGTAAGAAAAAACAATTGGGCACTTGTAAAGGACTGGTGAAACGGGATTTTTTGGCTAAAAAAAAGCCTTTGATGGCTCTTGTCCCTGATTGGAAGAAAAAAGCTGGCTCAAAAACGAGCCAGCTTTTGGGTTTGTGTTTTATGTGCTTAGTCTTCTTTGGCGATAATGACTGGGAAGAAGAGGTCGCCTTCAATAGGTTCCGGAGTCGGCGTTGGGCTTGGCGTAGGGGTTGGACTTGGGGTTGGCGTGGGTCCACTTTCAGCAACGGTAAAGTAAATTGCCGTGGGTATGCCCCATTTACCGGAAACGTCCTGTCCTTCCATAAAGAGCATATGTCTGCCAGGGTTTAGACCGTTTATATCCAATGCGAGGGTGGCATCCACCTTTGGACCGGTAAAGTTGCGTTCAATTATTTTGGGGTTGGCGCCTTCAATCCAGCTGGGTATGTCAAAACTGTAGCGAATAGCTTTAATTTTTTGAGAAGGGACTCCTCCCTGATAACCACTATAAAGCGTATCGTCAATTTGCACGGAAAGGACCATTGGCAGGGTTGGGTTTACCGGCCTGGTCGGTTTGGATAGGAAGGTGACTTCGGGTCCATAGGTGTCCATGTAAGGTCGGCGGGCGAGTTTGATGCCACGCAAGAGGGCGGGTCTATTGTCAGGCCAGATGTTGCTCTCGAAAGCGGAGCAACCTTCATGGAAAAAGTTGCCCATTTCGAAACAAAAGGCAGGCACACCCAGTTCGCCGTAGGCAAAGTCATCCGTGGAGCCATAGGTTGCGTAAAGGTCGGTTGATTTTTTGGGGTCGTATTTGTTGTAATAGGCGAATTTGTAAGCCAAGTGCTTGAGTTGGTCATGGTTAGGGGCATTATAATCATAGGTGTATCCCCAAGGGAAAAGGACCAATTCAGAGTAGCTGTGCAGGTCGAGGAACATGCCGGTTGCATCATCTGGTGCAGCGTCGTGTTCATCATTGGGACCACGCTGGTCGGGGAAAATGCTTCGCACATAAGTGGTAATAGCTATGGTCTCGGGTTCTGAAGCAGCAGCAATGCCAGGAAAGGTTAAGTTACATTGAGTACCGGCACCGTCCCAAACATAAGGGTAGTTGCGGTTGAGGTCCACGCCAGTTTGTCCATAACCACCGGTTTGACCAGGGCAGTGGTTGGCGTTCATGTTTTTACGTTGAGAATAGGTGTGGTTCTCTTCGTCTTTGGCACGTCCATCTGGGTTGGTGACAAAAACCAAATGCACACGGGTGTAATCTAACATCCAGGTGATATCCGGGTCGGAGCCATAGTTTGCCAAAAGATGTTCGGCGAGGCGCAGGTTGGCTTCGGGTGGAGTCCATTCCCGAGCGTGAATGTTGCTCATGTAAAAAGCATCCGATTTCGGGGTTTCAGGATTGCTTTTATTGGTAATCAGGAAGACCTCAATATCATAGCCTTCTGTACCGCCAGAGTTTACCTTTTTCCAGCTGTCGCCAATATCGATGATTTCAACCAGGTTAGGGTACTGTGTGGCGAGCTCAGCGGCACGGGCGTAGATTTCGGTGATCGTGCGGTAGCAAGGATAACCAGGAATACCACTGACTTGGTTGGGTAAGGCTTTGACTTCGCGGTTGATTTCAATCGTGTAAGGATAGTCCACTGTCCAGCCGTAGCCATCTTTTGCTAAGGCTTCACGTGCGAATGAATCACTGAAAATCTTGACCGTTTGGGTGTCATGATCGACTTCAACAACGTCATAATGGTCAGCCAGGAACTTGAGGCTATCGCGGTCCTCAAAAGGAACGACGAGCACCTGGCGGTCGGGCAAGGGGTTGTTAGCGGTGGCGGATTGAGAACTTGCCAACATGCCAAAGATCATGGCAACGGCGATCAGGATGAATAGAAAACGCGTAGGTTTTTTTGACATAAGTCTCCTTGGATTTATACGGTTTTTAAGAACACAAACGAGGGCTGTTTTAGAAGCACACCCACGAAGAGAAATTCTATCTTAAATCCAGCATAATGGGGTAAAGTCTGGCATGCGCGCTTCGAACAGAAGCACATAGCTAATTATAAAATGTGTTTACTCAAAGCAAATAGCGAGAAAAAAGTCATTTTTCATCAAAAAAGACACAAATCGTAGAGTAAGCGTAGGTTTGGCGTCAAGTAGAATGGGCTGTGAGCATGTATTATAGAGGTGAAAGAACGATTTCTCTTCTTCTCCTCCTTAATACTAAAGTGCTGCGGTCGGCGTCTGCGGCACTTAGTGTTTTAAGGGACAAAGGGTTCAGTAGCCATTAATCACTTTTTGACTTATCGCTTACTCAACCAAAGCTGTTTGCCATCACTGCTGATTTGCAACCAATCATGCTCTAAAACCGACACAAATTCAGCCGGGCAATCCTCCAGGTTGGCGGGCTTGCCAAGCGTGGTTGCCAACATCACCTGGGCGCATTGGCTGGCATGTTTTGCTTCGCCAATCCAAACCGAAAGGTCCTCCGTTTGCCCAAAATGCGGGGCAGGCGCGTAGCTGATTTGAGCGATAAAACCCTCATCTTCAACGCTAATCCCTTGCAAGCCGATATCATTAAGCACAAAAGAGATTTCGCCAGAGTCCCAGCTGAGTAAGTCATCCTGGCTGAGTTGCCTTTGAGGGATCGTCTTGGTTTCAAAAACGCTATAAAGCGATTGAGCCGAGCGCGAACTTTCGGGGTCACAAGCCCACAAAACCTCGGCGATGTTCACTTGATGTGCCAGGCTATGAAACCCGTTCAGATCTGCTTTTTTGCAAGCTGGTATGAGTAAATAGGCAATTTCTTGGTTGAAAGGTGGCAAGGCTTTTGAAACTTGCTCGGTCAGGCTTTGCGCGTCGCTGCCACCACCACTTAGGACATAATCACCCCTGGGTACCCGAATCAAGACGACAGGCGTTTCGTTTTTGCCCAGCACGCGCAAGCTCAATTTGCCATCTGGTTTCGCGGAAAGATGCGTTGCAAAAACAATGCAGAGACTTGCCATGCCTAAAAGCGCAAAGGCAGGTTGCCAAAAAGCGGTGTTGTTTGATTTGAAGCGTGGACGGAAAACCACAAAATACAACAAAACGTAATAAACTGCCAGCCATATAGCGCTAAACTCTGGAAGCTGCCAGGTTTTGGGTGCCAAACCAGCCAAAAATTGCACCACCATGTTGGTGTATGCCACAAACGGCCAGCTAAGCCAGGATAAGAATTGACCCAAGGCGACAGAAAACAATCCGCCAATTAAGGCAATCAAGCCCAAAATCATAACCAAAGGTTGCACCGGTAAAATAAGCGGGTTGGCAAGCAGAAACAACCAGGAGATCTGCCTGAAATGATAAATGATGAGTGGCAGAACCAAAACCTGAGCAATCAAAGTGATGAGGAAATATTCGCTCAGGATTGCGGCAATGCTTCGCGCTCTTTCTTCGCTAATGCGGCTTTGCAGTTTATCTTCCACCCAGGCTTGCAAAGGTGTGGCGAACAAAGAAAGCGCCAGGGTTGCCATCACCGAAAACTGAAAGCCGATATCCCAAGGCAGATGTGGGTCGATAAGCACCATCAAAAAAACGCTTAAGCCCAGGCTGTTGAGCAGATTGCCCCGCCGGGCTATGCTGCTGCCAAAGATGGCAAATGCACTCATCACAAAGGCGCGGGTAACCGCAGCATTGCCTCCCACAAAGATGGTATAAAGTAGCAGCACCGTAATGGCAACAATGCTACCCCGCATTCGTCCCATGCGCCGCCTAAGCAGCATACTGACCACACCAGCCAGGACGGCCATGTTGAAACCGGATATAGCAATAATGTGTGATGTTCCGGTTCGGGCGTAACTCTCAGATAAATCCTTTGAGAGTCCGCTTTCATCGCCCAGCAGAATGCCCCTCAGCAAAGCGCTTTCCGGGTTAGGGAAGTTGTTTTGCAAGACTTGCGCGCTGCGAGCCCGCAATTTGTAAAGCCCACGAAAAAGCCAATTGCCATTAGCCCTGCTCAGCAAGCGAACTGAGCCAAACTGGTTCATGGCATACACCCCTTTGTGAAAAAGATATTCGCGATAGGAAAAGGAGCTGCCCTCTGGCGGTTGCGTAAGCTCGCCATAAACGCTGATGCGGTCTCCGTAAGCATAGTCACTTCCGATGGGCACTTGAACCAATAAATAGCCGCGTAAAGACTGTGCGCTTTGATCCAATTGCAAGGCATTGATGGATTCAACACGCAACGTAAGATCAATCGCATTGCGGTTTTGACGTGGCGGTTTGATGACCATGCCGGTGAGGTTGACCGTGCCTTTGTCGTTGTAGTAATTGATGTATTGGGCTGTGTTTTTGGGCAGGCTTAAGCTGTAAAGCATCGCGCTGAGGCAAACCGTTGCCAGCACCAGGAAGATGGACAGTTTTCGGCGGCTTTTTTGAAGCGTTTGGTGGATGAGATCGGCGATGAAACCCAACAAACTGATAGCTGCGCCAATCAACCAAACTTGATAGCCGGGTTTGAAGCTTTGTGCCAAAAAAGGCCCGGCAACCGCAGCCATGCCTAACCAAAAGAAAGGCATAAAAGCCGGTAAACGGAGTTGTTTTGAGAGCGGTTTTTCAGCTTTGACGCTTGCCTGTGGGTTTGGTTTGGGTGCGGTCTGAGCCATGCTATTGCGCGCGACAGGGACTAAGGTGAGGTGGTTTCAAGCTGCGAATCAAGGGGATAAAAGCTTTGCAGAAAAACCTGCAGATTTTGCAAGGCCTGATGTGCCATTTGTGCCTTTATGGCGTGCCGATCACCCTCAAAACATGTCGTGGTAGCCCTGGTGTTTTTGCCATCGCTGATTGCCAGCCAGGTTGTGCCAACTGGTTTTTGTGCTGTGCCTCCGCTTGGTCCGGTGATACCACAAAGCGCGATACCGATATTGGATTTAAAAAGCAGGCGAACGCTTTGTGCCATTTCGATGACCGTGGCTTCGCTCACTGCGCCATGTGTTTCGATAGTTTTGGGGTCTATCTTTAGGATATCTTCCAAAGAGGGATAGGAATAAGCGACAATCGAGCCCATAAACATGGCTGAAGCGCCAGGCTGGTTGGTAATCATGTCTGCAATCATCCCACCCGTGCTTGTTTCGGCAATGGCGATGGTTTTTCCCCTGTCTCGCAATGACTGTGTGATGCTTTTAGCTAAATCCTTATGGCTCATCGGTGCTTTTATTCTAGCCTAAAAGATGTTTAGTGTGCGTTGTTTTGGGTTCTTTGGTTTCGCTTCCCAAACACCGCTGGCAAGAAAGGGAGAACCAGGATGCAAACCGCGGCGAAGGCGATGAAAGTCCATTGGAAGCCAGCTAGGTCTGAAAGCTTCCCACCCATTGCCAGCCCGATGCCTTGACCCACATTGGTAAACGCCATCAAAATCGCGAACATCGAAGCCGCAATGCGCGTGTCGGTTACCCCCATGCATAGCGCAAAGGTAATTGTTTGGGCTGTGCCATAGGCAACACCATAAAGCACCACCAAAGCCACCGCGAGATTTAATCCCAGTTGCGTGCTTGTTAATGTGGCCACCAAAACCAAACTTATGGCGACCATCGCCAACATGATATAAGTAGCGATGCGATCACCCACCTTTTTTATTAACCCAGAGCCAATGAAAGACCCAATCACAATACCTATCCCCCACAATGAAGTAATCATGCCCGCCTGGGTAAGCGAGATTTTAAAGGTTTCCACTAAGAAGGGATTAACCAATTGATTTGCACCAACAATGACCAAAAAGACCAATAATCCGGCTATGCCAACCGCATTAACCTGCCAACGTTTAAAGGCTTTGAAGGCGGACCAGTCGAAACGGGCTTCCGTATCCTTTTCAGGCTCTTTGACGCCAATCAGGAATAGGGCTGGCAACAGCGTGAGCGCAGCCAGCGACCAAAACACGGCTTGCCAGGACACTTTATCGGCTAAGATACCCACAGCCGATGCCGCAACAACCGTACCCACAGCGCGACCACCGACCATCCAAGCCTGAATGCGACCATGCTCTTTTTCTGGCGCGGTGTCCAGTGCCAGCCCATCGGTGCAGGTGTCATAAAGCGCCATACCCAATTGCAGGAAAAAGGCCATCGCCACAAATCCCCAATAGTATTGTTTAGGGTTGACGAAGGGCACAAAAATCAGTAAAAGGAATTGAACCGCCAGCCCAATGTAAATGTAAGGAATACGGTGTCCTTTGCCAAACAGGTTGACCTTGTCACTGAGCATGCCCAAAAAGATTTTGATGACGAAGGGGATGAGGGCAATCGCGCCAAATATGCCGATGTCGGTTAGGGTCAGTCCTCGCGATTGAAGGTATAAAGCATTCAGCGAGGCGAAATAGCCCAAAATAGTGCCTTGGGTGAAATAAAGTGAGCCGAAAATGAGATAACGCAGGGTTTTATTCTGTGGCATAGTGCCTCCAAGGGTAATGAATAATGGTTTGCTTAAGTATAGTCGACCCTTCTCTATTTAATAGCGGAATTCGTGCGTTTTGAGAGAAAGTCAAAGTTATGAGGTGATGAAAAGGCAATTGATAGACACCTTTATTAAGGAAATTAGGTGGCTTTTCCGTTACAATAGAGCCATGAAACTCATATATAACAGCTCAGAACTTGTCACAACCCTTGGGGGACCGCAGCGAGGCCATCAGCTTGGTGCCTTGCAGATCATCCCCAATGGCGCTATCGCCATCCAGGGTGATCTCATCCTCGAAATTAGCACCTCCGACGCACTGCTTGAAAAATATCCCAACGCGGAAAAGATTGACGCGAATCAAAAAGCGATTGTGCCCGGATTTGTTGACCCGCACACCCACCTGGTTTGGGCGGGCAACCGTGCCAACGAATACGAAATGCGCCTGCAGGGCAAAAGCTACATGGAAATCATGGCTGCTGGCGGTGGCATTGCAGCAACCGTAAACGCTACGCGCAAAGCCAGCCTTGACGAACTTGTGGCGCAAGCCATGGAGCGCGTCACCCGCGCCTTTGCATACGGTACCACCACCATGGAAGCTAAATCGGGTTACGGGCTCGACCTGGAGACCGAATTCCGCCAGCTTGAAGCCGTGTTGGAAATCAACAAAGCCGGACTGATTGAGCTCGCGCCAACCTATATGGGCGCGCATGCCATCCCCGCCGAGTTCAAAGGCGATACCCCTGGTTTCACCCGCTGGCTTTGCGAAGTCGCCCTGCCCGAGACCAAAAAATGGTGGCTCAGCCACGCGCCGGGTCATGACTTGCCTTTCGTGGACGTATTTTGTGAGAAAGATGTCTTCGAAATTGAAGAAACCCGCGAGATTTTGCAGGCAGCCAAAGATCTTGGCTTCCCGCTCAAGCTCCACGCAGATGAATTTGAGAATCTAGGCGGTGCCAGCTTGGGTGCTGAGTTTGGTGCGGCATCGGTTGACCATCTGGTGAAAACCTCTTTGAAAGATATCGAAAAAATGGCAGAAGGCGATACGGTTGCGGTTTCGCTGCCTGGCACGCCTTTTGGTTTGGCGCAAAGCGAATATACCCCCGCTCGCGAGATCATCGAAGCGAATGGCTACCTGGCGATTGCGACCGACCTCAATCCGGGCACAACCTGGAACGAATCGATGCAATTTATGCAAGCCTTGGCTACCCGGTATCTCAAGTTGACTCCCGGACAAGCCCTGGCAGCTGCCACCATCAACGCCGCTAAAGCCATTTTGCGTGATACGACCATCGGTTCCCTTGAAGCCGGCAAGCAAGCCGACCTCTTGATTCTCTCAGTGAATGACTATCGCAACCTGAGCTATCGCTACGGCACAAATATGGTCGCCAAAGTCATCAAAAAGGGACAGGTCTATCCGCAAGCCTAATGGCTGACTTTTACCCCAGCATTGAAGAAGCCTGCGCTTGGTATGTAAGCGCGGACTTAGCTCATGACTTTGAGCACGTTTTGCGCGTGCTCAAAATTGCCATGAAGATTGCCCAGGCTGAAGGCGCTGACCTGGAGGTTGTGCACGCAGCAGCGCTTTTGCATGACTCTCGTGGCGCGATGCCCAGCGTGGATGGTGGCGATCGCATGGGGCATCATCTCGCCTCGGCAGAATTCGCTGGTGAGGTGCTCAGCCAAGCGGGTTGGGAGCAAGCTGCCATTGAAAAGGTGCAACACTGCATTCGCGCGCATCGCTTTAGACATGATGGCGAGCAGCCTGAGACGATTGAAGCCAAATGTGTTTTTGATGCCGATAAACTTGATGTCTTAGGTGCCATTGGTGCCGCGCGTACCATTATCTTTGGCAGCCACAAAGGGCAAAGTTTTTATTCGGAGCCATCCGCAAAGTTTTTAGAAACAGGCAAGACCGAAGAAGATGAGCCTTACAGCGCTTATCATGAATACCTCTATAAGCTAAGCAAAATAAAAGACCGCTTGTACACAGAAACAGGTAAAGCATTGGCGGTTGAGAGGGATGCGTTTTTGCATCAGTATTTTGAGCGTTTGCGTGCCGAAAGCCGTGGCGAAGCCTGATCTTCCCCACAAATCACAAACTTATCCACAGTTTTTCAACTTTTATCCACAATTGCATAAATATATGGGACAGATTTAGTTGCTTTTTCTGGCGTGTCTTTCCTGAAATAAATGAACCAACAACAAGCCAAGTCCAAAGTAAAATATGGCGGCAAGCAATAAAGGCAACAGGTTTTGAGTGCTCAAGGACTGGCTGAGTAAGCGACCGGGCAGAATGAAAGAAAGCCAGTTCCAATAGGATCCCCATTGCGGTAAAGACATCCCCAAACCACCCAGGAAAGTGTTGAGTAATACCACTAAAGGCGCGAAAAGCATCAAGTGGACGCTTTCAGTGGCAATCGCAGCTAAAATCAAGGCTACACCAATCATTGCCAGCAGGTAAAGCAAAGCAGCACCAAGGGCGGTCAAAACAAGCGTGGCTTGAATGTTTAAGCTAATCGCGGTGATTAATGCCGGGATCAAAAGGACTGCAAAGCAAAGCAACAACATTGCAAGACTGCTGGCGGAAACGGAGAGGACTTGGCTGATGCCTAAAGCTTTCATGCGTTCGCCAAGGCTGTTATGGCGTTGGTCTATTACCCAGCGACCACTCAACACGATGAAGAAGGGTACCAAAGCGCAAAAGTAGGCAATGGATTGATTAAAGGCTGTCTGTTTTGGGTTATCTGCCGATTCTATTGGGGTTGCATCGATTTCATGGATAAGAATTTCCAAAAGGATGCTACTGCTTGCATGCTCTTTCATTTCTTCTTGCAAGGCCTTTAAGTCGGCGGGGCTCACCGGTTCGCCACGCGCTTCAAAAAAGTTGAGATAATCCTTAATCAGGAAGTTTTCGATCCAGATCTCCAGATACTGTTCGGCGAAAATCTCGCTAAGCGCGCCGGCAATCGATGCAGATGGTGTTAGATAAAGGGTAAAGACTTCTTCGGTTTTGGCGTTTTCAATGGTTTGGCTAAAATTATCTTTCACCACTAAAACAGCTTCGTACTTGCCCGCATACAAGTTGCGCTGGGCTTTTTCAAGGTCCTCAAGCTCTTCTACGTACATATTAGGCAACTGCCTCAGTTTTTGAACAAAAAGATCTAAAAACGCACCATCGTCTTCTGAAACCAAAGCGATTGGGATGCGTTCTGGCGCCTGGTTGCGGAACTGATAAAGGGGTAATAAGGCAAACAAACCAGCTAAAGCCAGGAATACCCATAACAAAGCCTGGCGGGAAAGCAGGCGCAAACGCATTCGGAAGAGTTTGCCAAACCAGTTCATTCGCGCAACCGCCTCTCAAATAAAGGCAAACTAAGTAAACCTGCTCCTATGACCCACAAAAGCAGGCTTAGTAAGGGCGTTCGGATATATTCAAACCGCGCGTTATAAAGGCAGGCTGCAAAAGCGTTTAGGCTGGCCCGCAAGGGTAAGAACTTGCCGATTTGCGCCAACGCGGGAGGCATCACTGCCTCAGGTAAAAAAATGCCACCCAAAAAAGCAGCAATGAGCGTGAAAAAGAATGTTACCCAAAGCGCGGAATCGCCCTTTGGAAATAGCAAAGCAATCAATACAGCCAAACTGGCAAAACATAAAGCGATCAGGGTTAGGGCAAAGACTAACAGGAAGACATTGCCGGTTAAAAAGATGTTAGATCCAGAAAGAAGAATGCCAACAATGAGCATTGGCAAACAAATGACAAGGATGTAAACCGTTCCAGCAAGCACCCTTGCCAGGAGGTAGCTGCGGCGATGCCTGCCACCAAGGACGCCACGGCTTAACACATGACCCTCAAAGTCCCGCGCGTAAAAGCCACTCACTGGCACCATGCCTAAAGCCGCAAAAAAGGTGAAAACAGCCGCGCTGTAATATTCATAAGGCAAATATCGACCCAGCGGTGAGATGCCTTCAAAACGGAAGTAACTTTGGCGGTCTAACAGGCGGGCTAAAACCTCAATTAAGACCGAGTAGTAATGGTCTGACGCCACATTAAAGTCGAATTTATTGGCAATATCCATATAAACAACATCTATGGTGTTTTGGATGTTATTAAAGCCCATCACCATTTGCTCAGCAACAGGTAAAAAGAAGCCTGTTTCCATGGCGTAATCTGGATTGATCCAGACTTCAAAACTGACCTTTTCACGGTAAAGGAGTCTGCTAGTGGTATCAGCCGGCACATAAACCATAAAGGCGACTTCGCCGGCTTCAATGGCGGCTTGGCCTTCGTCAATGCTTTTGACAAAATCAAGCGCGAAGAGCTCGCTAAAGCTCTTACTGCCTAAAATTGAGCGCACAATGAGGTTGATGTCAGGCGAATCATCCTCCAGATACAAAGCCACCCGCAGCGTTGAAAAGCGCTTGTTAGAAAAAAACATAGGCGCGATGAGAGAAGCCAGCAAGAATAAAGTTATCACTGAGGTGATGATGGGCACCATCAGTGATAACTTGTTGCTAAATAAGCGTTTTAACTCAATGCGGATGAGCCTGAACATACCGCTAAGGTCCCGCGGATCTTATCCGCTAAGGACTTAATTGAAGCTTTCAAGTAAGTCGTCAAAGCTTTCAAAGCGTGTTGCGCCTGAAAAATCTGGCATATTGATGTCAACACTCTTTGAGAATTTGAGCAGGCTTTCGATATCCAGGCGTCCGCCCATATTTTGTCCCATGAAGTCCACATCCAGATCGAATGTCATTTTTTGTTCGTACTCACTGGATTTTTTAAGCTCGGTTACTTCACTTTTTACGGTTAGAACGGCACTATCAAAGCCCATTTGGCTAAGCTCGTCGCTGGCATTGAGTGTAAAGGTGTAGTTGCCCGTTTCTTTGCCTTTGGATGGAACTGTTTCGCCACGGATATCCAAATTGCCGTAGTCCATAGGCAGGATGGCTGTGCCTTGCATGACATAGGAGTCTTTAGCTTTTTGGTTTGTAAGTCTTAATTCGAAATCGGCAAAAGGTGATTGAAGAAGGACTTCAAGGTCAAACTGGCGACCCTCATTTGCCTTTTTAATAAAGAGATCCATGGGAGAACCATCAATATTAGCTTGCATCTTTATTGCAATCGGTTCTGGTTTCATCCGAGACAGAAAAGCCGGTTTGCGGAAGTAAAGGGTTAAACCAAGCTGTATATCCTCAGGAAAGAAATAGGGGCTTTCAATGTTTTCCAGTAAACTATCGATGCCTTCTATAAAGTTGCTTCGAATATCATCAGCAGTAAGCTCATAATAGCCTTCATCTGGTGCGTTCATGTTTATTTCGACGATCAGGTCCAGAAGCTTGCCATCTTCGCGGGTATGCTCAAGCACAGCCTTAGCCAGCTCGATGATATCATCCCGATTGAGCTTAGCGGAAAGTTCGTCAACCTTCTCCGCGATGCCAAAGACCATCATGGAAGTTTCAGTTTTCTTGATCTTTTCTGGATCAAGCCCTTTAGCCACGGCTATAACGAAGTTATTGCGGATGTCTTTGAGTGAGCTCAGGTCAACCTGGTTTGTAGCATCTTGCCCATCTTGTTCTTGGCTGATTGCTTGCACAAAGTCATTGATGCGATCTGCCATGGGTATGCCTTTATTGAAGTCAAGCTTTGAGTCAAAAGCATATACCGCGGCTTGACCAGCAAGCATCATGGGAATGTCCAAGAACAGCTCGTTTTTGTTCAGCGCGAATTGCCCGTTAAGGCCAGCGCCCTCAAAATTGACCAATCCTTTTCCATCAGGCATGTTGTAAGCTGTGTTAAGGGTGATGGACTGTCCTTCAATGCTCGAATCCATATTTGGACTAAAGTTAACATTTGACACTCGCATTTTGGTTTGGGCGGTGTAGGAGCCGGTGTTGCTCAATTTGGCTATATCGCCTCCCAAACCTTTGCCGTACTTGATGGGCGGATTGGGCTCAAGATAGTCAAAAACCTCTTCTTGCATGACCATATCAAAAAGGCCACGGGACATTTGGTCGTTTTTGTTTTCTTTAGGTGCGCAGCCTGCTACACCAGCCAAAAGAACGACACATAAAAAAGTAAGAAAAACACGTTTGAACAACTTCATAGGGTTACCTCCGTAATATCAATAACATCTAAAATAGTTTGGTCGACTTTAGCAAAGTCATTGTTGCAAAGATTCAAAAAAGACTCTTTTGTTCCTTGAAAACGCACCTTGCCATGATTGAGGATCAAGAGTTCATCAGCAATGTTGAGTAAATGATGCGCATTATGGGAGCTGATGATCTGGCTCATTCCTTGTTCTGCAAGGCTACTTAAAAAATGATGCATGCTTTGGATTTGTGCAATGTCCATGCCTACCAATGGCTCATCCATAATCAGCAATTCAGGTTTGTTGATGAGTGCGACGGCAAGGTTTAAGCGTCGTTTCATACCACCAGAGAGGGTTCTAACGCGCTTTTCACGCACGTGAGAAAGGCCTGTTTCCTCCAATAGTTGCATAAAATGCGCTTCCTGGGACTTAAAGGAGCCTTCAGACCAATAATAAAGGTTATCCATAACAGAAAGCTCATCAAATAATGCCATATCCTGGGGCACATAAGCCAAAAGAGGACGCAAAAGCTTGGGTTTACGCAGGGCATCAATGCCATTGATGTGCACTTCGCCCGCGTCTGGGCTTAGGATGAGTGAGATAATCTTGAGCAAGGTTGTTTTGCCGGCGCCATTGGGACCCATAACGCCTAAAACTTTGCCTTTTTCCAGGTTAAAGGAAATGCCATCCAGAATAAGATCTTGTTTATAGCTTTTTGTAATGCCCTCCAGCTTGAGCATGAGCAATTGCTCCTTCCTGATGTGAAATTATAATCGACTATTTTGTAAAGACCTGAAGCCCGTGGTCAAAAAGTCGAAAAAACGGGGAACATTGATACAATTGCGGTATCAAAGTTAAAAAGAGAGCATATGAAACCACAATTAGCGTTCTTAGAATTATGGGCAAGACAAGCCGGCAGAATGGCAATAGCAATGCGCAAGGAAGATTTGGGCGTGGAACACAAAGGAAAAACCGACTTGGTTACCCGCGCAGATAAAGCCATTGAAGCCTATTTACTGGCGGAGATTGAAAAGCATTTTCCTGGTCACACCGCCTTGGCAGAAGAAAGTGGCATGCACCAAAGAAACAGCCAACACGCCTGGTATATTGACCCGATTGATGGCACAATAAACTACGCGCATGGCTTACCGGAGTACAGTATTTCTATCGCCTATGCCTTTGAAGGCGAACTCCAGGTTGGTGTTGTTTACCAGCCCGACATAGACGAGATGTTTAGCGCGGTAAAAGGTGAAGGTGCCTGGTTAAATGGTAAGCCGATAAGCGTTTCCAAAATCGACGATTTGCTTGATGCGCTTTTGATAACCGGTTTTAGACATGCCTTGTTGGATACACCCCGCTCAAACCTGGATAATTTCATTCACATCGCTCGAAATTCGCAAACCGTACGGCGATTAGGCTCTGCCGCCTTGGATTTGGCATATGTGGCTGCCGGTCGTGCCGAGGGCTTTTGGGAGATTGCCTTAAACCCCTGGGATGTTGCAGCAGGCATTTTGTTGGTGCGCGAAGCTGGTGGAATGGTAGAAGGGCATTTTGGCGAGACAAATTTATTGGAAGGCAGTGTGGACATCCTTGCCGCCAATCCGGCTATTTTTCCTCAATTGCGTGGCTTGTTGATTGATGTAAAAGAGAAAAAGCACCGCGGCTTGTAGGCTTCGCCCTGGATGAGATAGTTGAGCTGTTGGCAGTTTTTAGAAACATGAAAAGATCAATTTAAGGTCTTTATGCGCTTATAATCAAAGCACAGCATAAACAACGTTTAAGAAGGTGAGGAGGAAATGAACGAGAACAATCAAAAATATGCCTATTCAGATGAACAAGCGCATTCATTCGATACGCCAGCTCATGACCCTTACAACTATGAGTCCAATTGGTATGCCAGTCAAGACCGACCCCAAGAGTCAAAAATGCCGGTCCACAGAGCTGCCTTACTTGGCGTGTTGGCAGCAGTGGTGGTTATTCTGATTGGTTTGACGGTCTTTTTACTCCTAAATGACAGGCAAAGAAATACACAGATTGCCTCAAACAATGCATTCATGACATCTCATGACAACCCAAGCTCAGAACCGCTTTTTAGTGGGAATTGGAATCAAACTGATCCCTCGCAAACGCCCAAACCACAGCAAAGCAGCACGCAAGCTCCACAAACTCAAGCTACTCCGACACCAACTCAACCAGAACCATCTAATAATCAGGTGGTTTATACCAGTCAGTCCTATGAATCGATTGAAACCTATAAAACACCCGTGCGTGTGATTAATAAACCTGTTGCCTGGTGTCCGGAAACGGTGCTACAAGTTGGCGACTATGCTTTTGTGAACCCACCTACTGGGCACGCGAGTATACGCAAAGAGGCGACAGGAAGGGTTAGTCCGGGGGCATATACCATGGCTTACCCTGGAGCGATTTTTAGAGTGCTCGAAGGCCCAATTTGTGATGAAAACACAGGGGTTAATTTGTTTAGATTGCAAACCACTTGGGATAAAGAAGGATGGAGTGTGGAAGCCCCAGCCAATTTGTCTGAATGGTGGTTGTTACCTATTCACACCCGAAAGGTTTGCCAAGATGCTAAGCTGCCCACGCGTCTTTTGGTGGGCATGAAGGCTTTTGTGCTCGAAGAACCCTATGATCCGGTTGAGGTGTATTACGAACCCTCAATCTCTGGAGAGCACTTTTATCAAATAAATCCAACCCGCCATGACATAACTCAGGGCAGGCGCCTAGGCACAGAAACCTTTGTCCTCTTAGAAGGTCCTCACTGTGATGGCAAAGGCGCTAACTGGTGGAAGGTGCGTCTTAATAATGGTAAAGAAGGCTGGCTTCGCGAAAGCAGCGCCGAGCACAATTATTATTACATTGGACCCTACTACGAATAGCAAGGAGCGCGTAAATGACATCTTACCAGGACCCATCGCAGTTTGATAGACCCTCACAGGATATTCCTCAAAACGAAGCTCCCGGACGCATTTATTTTGATGAGTTTAGCGGCAGGGAATATTACGTGCCCCATCCTGGACAGCAAGGGCAGGTGCCGGTTGCTGGGACTGCACCAAGGCGGTGGCTCATTCCCGTATTAGGTGTGGTTCTGGCAGTTTTGCTTATCGTTTTGCTTGCTTTGTTGATAAAAACGCGTTCGCTAAAGGACAACGATAGAAATGGGCACAACCTTTCTCAAGCTCCTTCCTTGGTGCAAGAAGATACGCCAAATGCGCCAGATCTTGCCGGGAACAGCGCAAGTGAGGATACAAATCCGATAGCAACGATTGAATCCATGGAAAAACAGCTTACCATTGAGGCTCTTTCGGCACAACTGACCCAAGTGAGCTTGTCTTTGGAAGCGCCTACACCCAGCCCTGAACCAAACCTTTGTTTAAACACTTCGCTGAATGTGGATGATTCGGCTTGGGTCAAAGTAAGGACGAGCTTATACAATTCCGCGAGTCCAAACGCAAGCAGCATTTCACGGCTATCCGTTGGTGATGTTTTAAGCATTATTGGGCCTTCCAGGTGTGTGGACGGCAAGCTGATGTGGTACGTTCAAAATACCAGGATGGAACAAGGTTGGGTTTATGAGGCGGATGCTTCAGGCCCCTTCCTGGATCGCATCAACACTGTTTGGGCATGTGGCGCGTCGCGTTTGCCAACGCGTTTGACGATTGGTCAAGGAGGCTTTGTTCAAGAGAAGCCGGATGTGAGTAATAATCTGTGGTCAAAACCTGTGCGAAATTCAGATTTAGTTGGCAGAATCGCAGCGGGCGGTTCCTTTACTGTTCTGGATGGACCGGAATGCAAAGATGATGGCGTATGGTGGAAGGTGAGAAGCACGAGTAACGGACGCGAAGGTTGGACCCGCGAAAGTGGTTCTCATAACACCAGCTCTGATTACTACTTTGTGGCACCAACGATGCCGTAAAGCTTGGTTTTAGATGGTTTGGATTGTAAAAGGCAGCAAAAAGCTGCCTTTTGCATAAGCTTGATAGTTTTTTAGAGTTTCAAAAAGCTATAACTGGAGTACTTGCTTGGCAAAAGCTTGAATAAAGGCGCCTATGAATAAGAAATTTTACCAACTCAGCTTGCCTGAACGTTATCATTACCTGCTTGAGAACACCCAAATGAGCCACGCAGATTTGCAGTCCTATTCGCCCGAAGGCGGATTGCAACCTGACACAGCGGATGCAATGGTTGAAAACGCGATTGGCGTGTATGGCTTGCCCATTGGCATCGCCCAAAACTTTGTGGTCAATGGTCAGTCCGTTTTGGTGCCTATGGTGGTTGAAGAGCCATCGGTTGTTGCTGGGGCTTCTTTTATGGCAAAACTGGCGCAAGCTTCGGGTGGTTTTAAAGCTAGTATGACCAGCCAGGAGATGATTGGTCAGCTTCAGGTTCTGGATTTGCCTGAACCCAATGCGGCGCTGACTTTGCTGCAAGAACACAAGGCTGAACTTTTGGCGCTCGTCAATCAAAATGCCCCACGATTGGTTCAGCGTGGTGGTGGCGCGCGTGATATCCAAGCTCGCATTATCGAAGAGTCCGCGATTGGCAGCTTTCTTGTGGTGCATCTTATTCTGGACGTGCGTGACGCGATGGGTGCCAATGCGATCAACACCGCGCTTGAGCAACTTGCCGAGCCTATTACCAAACTGATTGGCGGGCGGGTGCACCTCAAAATTCTTTCAAACCTGGCTGACCGCCGACTGGCGACCGCAGAAGCCACCTTTGCGCCGGAGGTGCTTGCCTTTGGCGATTTCAGCGGTGAAAGTGTGCGCGATGGTATTCTGGAAGCCTGGGCATTTGCCGCGGCAGATCCTCACCGCGCTGCAACTCATAACAAGGGCATTATGAACGGGGTTGATGCGGTGGTCCTTGCCACAGGTAATGATTGGCGTGCCATCGAAGCCGGCGCGCATGCCTACGCTGCCCGAAATGGTCGCTACACCAGCCTTTCAGAATGGCGCAAAGACGAAAACGGACATCTGCACGGTAAGCTCACCCTGCCCATGGCTATTGGCACGGTGGGTGGTGCTACACGCGTGCATCCCACAGCTCAGGCGAATCTCAAACTAATGGGTGTACAAAGCGCTGAAGAACTGGGCGAAATTATCGCTTCGGTTGGTTTGGCGCAAAATCTGGCAGCTATGCGCGCCCTGGCTACCGAAGGCATCCAACGCGGGCACATGAGCTTGCACGCGCGACAGCTTGCCCTATCGGTTGGTGCCACGCCTCAAGAAGCACAAAAAATTGCCGCAAGAATGGTGCAAGAGAAAAATATCTCCGCTCATTATGCCCGGCAAATCCTTCAAGAAACGAAAGAAGATACCCATGACTCATCCCAATAATCATGATCATCATCTCGTCCACAAACCCGCCCGCGCGGTGGGCATCAGCGGTTATGGCGCCTATGTGCCCCGCTATCGCCTGCCGGCAAAGGAAGTCGCCCGCATTTGGAGTGGCGGCGAAGGTGGCTTGCCCATCATCGAAAAAGCCGTGGCAGGTTTGGATGAAGACGTCATCACCATGTCTATCGAGGCTGCCCGCAACGCGCTCAAACGCTCAGACATTCAAGCTGAGCAACTGCGTGCGGTTTGGGTGGGCAGTGAGTCGCATCCTTATGCGGTTAAGCCCAGCGGCACGATTGTTGCCGAAGCCATCGGTGCGCCTCGCCACATCCAGGCTGGCGACTGGGAATTCGCCTGTAAAGCCGGCACCGAAGCTATGGTAGCCGCTATGGCATTGGTTGGCTCCGGCATGGGCGACTATGGTTTAGCCATCGGCATGGATACCGCCCAGGGAAAACCCGGCGACGCTCTGGAATATACCGCTGCATCCGGTGGTGCGGCGTTCATTATTGGTAAAGCTGAAAACGCGCTGGCAGAAATCACCGCCAGTTACTCTTACGTTTCCGATACACCCGACTTTTGGCGTCGGGCACATGCTTTTTATCCTGAACATGGGCAGCGCTTTACCGGTGAGCCGGCTTATTTTGCGCATATTACCGCCGCAACGGAAGTGATGCTCGCCGAAACCGGCTATACTGCCAAGGATTTTGCCTACGCTACCTTCCACCAGCCCAACACCAAGTTTCCCCAACGTGTGGCAAAGAGCCTGGGTTTCTCGCCAGAGCAAATCGCGCCTGGTTTGCTGGTGCCCCACATCGGCAACACCTATTCCGGCTCGGCGATGATCGGTCTCACTGCCATTTTAGACATTGCCCAACCCGGCGACCGCATTCTGATGACCTCTTACGGCTCTGGCGCAGGTTCGGACTGCTTCATTATAGAGGTACAAGATGCGATTTTGGAACGCCGTGACCGCGCGCTAAGCACCCAGGGTTACATCGCCCGTCGCACAGAAATTGATTACGCCACCTACGTGCGCTTTAGGGGCGAGATTGTGATTGAATAATGCCTCATTCTGATGATGTCTTTATTGTTGGTGTTGGCCAAACCGCTTTGGGCGAGCTTTGGGATCAGGGCTTGCGCGATTTAGGCGTGCAGGCTTTGCAAAGTGCCATACAGGACGCCCAGGGTTTGATGCCCCAGGCGCTGTATGTTGCCAATATGCTTGGCGCGAGTGCATCCCGACAGGCGAATTTGGGCGCTCTGATTTGTGACCAAATCGGTTTGGCTGGTCAGGCCGAAGCTCTGACGGTTGAAGCTGCTGAAGCATCCGGCGGTGTTGCCTTGCAACTGGCAGCCAATGCAATTCGCGCGGGTTCGGCGGATGTTGTGGCTGTTTTGGGCATTGAAAAGGTCACCGACCTGGTGGGCAGCGATCTGGACGCTTTTATGGCGCAAAGTCTGGACGCGGATTTTGAAACCGAAATTGGTATGAACACCAACAGCCAGGCGGCGCTTTTGTTGCAGCGATACCTGCACGAAAACGCCTTTCCGCGTGAAGCGCTGGCTGGTTTCCCGATGATTGCACATGCCAACGCCGTGAATAACCCGCATGCTATGTTCCGGCGTGCCATCAGCGCGGAAGCATACGCAAAAGCCGCCATGGTTGAAGCGCCACTCAACTTTTATGATGTTGCCCCATTGGCGGATGGTGCTGCAGCGCTCATTTTGATGCGCGGAAGTCATTTGCCGGAAGCTTTGCGAGCGAAAGCAGTGCGACTGGCTGGCTCGGCGGTGGTGGCATCACGCCTGGCATTGCACGACCGACCCGATCCGCTTTTCTTTGATTCGGCAGCCGTGTCTGCGCAGCGCGCCTTGGATAAAGCTGGGGTAAACCTGGCGACGCTCGATTTCTTTGAATATTCAGATTACACCACACTGCATGCCATGCTTTCGCTTGAGGCGATTGCTGCTGCACCGCGTGGGCAAGCCTGGAAGCTGGCATCGGATGGAAGTCTGGCTCTGGATGGCAATTTGCCGGTGGCGACGATGGGTGGCAACAAGGCGCGTGGGTTTACGCTGGGCGCTAGTGGTGTTTTTCAGGCGCTTGAGGCTTGTTTGCAGTTGCGAGGTGCTGCTGGCGCGAATCAAATCCCCAATGCGCATGTGGGCATGGTTCAAAGCCTGGCTGGCAATGCTTCCCTCGCCGCAACGCATGTTTTGACTCGGTTTGCATCTTAAAGCCGGATCTGATTTGGGGGATAAAGAGTAAGTTGTTTAATCTTGTTCAGCCTCGGCGAGACGCCTCGGCAAGCAGAGTGGGAGTTTTCAGGCGAAGCCAAAGAAACACACTAACCACTCTCAGCATTCCAGACCGGTGTTCCAAAGCAACCGCAAACACAAAAACCATCCACCCATTATTGAAAAAAACAGCCGCCGTGCTATAATCCTGTCTTGCAAAGGACAGACTATGAACCATACCCGTATCTACCCATTCACCGCTATCGTTGGCCAAGAGGCCATGCTCCGCTCGCTCATCCTCAACGCCGTAGACCCACGCATCGGAGGCGTGCTTATCCGTGGCGAACGTGGCACCGCCAAGTCCACCGCTGCGCGTGCCTTGGCCGCTCTCCTGCCCGATATTGAAGTCGTAAAAGGCTGTCGCTTTGCCTGCGATCCTGCGCAACCCAGCCACTTTTGCACGGAGTGCCAGGAACGAATGGCTGCCGGTGAAAACCCCTTGCCCACTGAAACCCGCAAGACGCCTTTCATCAACCTGCCCGTTTCCGCCACCGAAGATCGCGTGGTGGGCACTTTGGACATTGAACGTGCCATTCAACTTGGCGAACGCCATTTTGAGCCCGGCGTGTTGGCGGCTGCCAACCGGGGCATGCTTTATATTGATGAAGTGAACCTGCTTGATGATCATGTGGTGGACATTTTGCTTGACTCAGCTGCCATGGGCATTAATGTGGTTGAACGTGAAGGCATTTCCTTTAGCCATCCCGCGCGCTTCATTTTGGTGGGTACCATGAACCCTGAAGAGGGCGATCTGCGTCCGCAGCTGCTGGATCGCTTTGCCTTTTCTGTGGATATTCACGGCATTTTGGATAAAGCCAAGCGTGTTGAAATTATGCGCCGTAACATCGCCTTTGAAGCTAACCCGCTGGCTTTTCAGCAAAACTGGCAAGAAAAAGAACAAGAACTCTCAAACAGAATCAAAGCCGCGCAATACCTTTTGGATGAAGTGAGCTACACCCAGCGCGACTTGCAGCTGATTGCCGAGCTCACCTCCTCGATGGAAGTGGATGGCCACCGTTCGGACATGGTTATCCTCAAGGGAGCCCGGGCGCAAGCCGCTTTTGACGGCAGACGCCGCATTTCGCCGGTGGATATTGGCATTGCGGCTGAGCTGGCATTGCCGCATCGTGTCAAGGCGGGACCCTTCCGCAAGAGCGGTGTGGGCATTGAAACCCTCAACGAAAAAATTGATGGGCTCAAAATGCAAGCTATCGCCCAGGAACCGGCTGAAGAAGCTGATGAGGAGATTCCGTCACCCGACGATTCTGATAAAAAAAAAGCGAACCGCTAACGGATGGTCCGCCTCAGGCGGAACTTGCTGAAGATAATTCCCAGCTCGTTGGCGAAAGCCAGCAAGAGATTTTTACCACGCTTGACGCGCATTGGTGGGATGGTGGCCAGATTATGGAAGCTGGTGAAACCTTTGAGCCGCGTCAGTTGGATACCCCACTTGACGAAATGGTGCGCAAACAAGGTGGCAGACGCTCGCAAACCCGCTCTAAAACCAAGCGTGGGCGCTATATTGCCGCGCGTCATGCGCCAAATGATACATCCGACCTTGCCTTCGATGCTACCTTGCGTGCCGCCGCGCCGTATCAGCGCAGGCGCGAGACCTTAAAAAGACAAAATAAAGTAGCTTTTGCGATACGCTCAGCGGATTTCCAGAAAAAGATACGCATGCGTAAAACCGCCAACCTGATCCTCTTTTTGGTGGATGGTTCCTGGTCTATGGCGGTATCTGAGCGCATGTCGGCAACCAAGGCGGCGATTTTATCCTTGCTCACTGATGCCTATCAGCGGCGTGACCGGGTGGGTTTGGTGGTTTTTCAAAAAGATCGCGCCACGCTGGTGCTTTCGCCCACAAGTTCGGTGGTTTTAGCCCAACGTGCCATGGAAAACATTCCCATTGGTGGCAAAACACCCTTGGCAGCCGGTTTGGTGATGGCGTATGAGGTGGTGCAACGTGAAAAGATTTTGCATCCAGATGTACAGCCCTTGTTGATTGTGCTCACCGATGGCGCTGGCAATGTGGCTTATCAGTCCGGTCGCAACGTGCCCCAGGAGCTCGAAGAACTGGCCAGCATGTTCAAACGCGAGAAAATCCACAGCGTGGTCATTAACATGGAACAAAAAGTTTTTGACGCCGGTCTGGCGCAACGTTTGGCGGACCAAATGGGCGCGACATGTTATACGGTTGATGAGCTCAAGGGTGATGTGTTGTATGAGACGGTGCAGAAAGAAATCATCTTGCCGCGTGGGCCCAACTATCGGGATGCCGCGCCGGTGATGGCTACCAATCGCGACTGGTAGGCTAGTTGTTATTCGATTCGTCAATTAGACGGTCAACAGCAATCACCACAGCAATAAAAACGTCCTGCAAGGAATCGTCATATATATCTAATCTGTAGGTATCGGCGAAAGTTAGCCATTTTTTAGAAATAGTACCGACAGTTATTCCTCTTTGAATGAGGGAAAACTCATGGTCCCAAAAATCACCAGAGACGTTAAGACCTAAATTATCTGGGTCGATGTCAATGTCGCGGTGAAAGAGGGTGAAGTTACTTTTGATTCTGATTTCTCGACCATCAGCAAAACGAACGATAAATTTTGGCAACAAGGTGAGAACAACCCGGTCGATGGTGAAAATATGTTGCCCATATGCATTGGAAACATGCACCGTGTTGCCGATGAGGCGAAATGCCTGGTCTACTTGATAAACGGTCTCGCCGTTCTCATCTGTAATGGGATAGTGGTCTAATATCTTAAAAAATTTCTGTTTGATGTATAAAGACTTCACGGTGACTCTTTCTGTTCAATAAGTATTGAAGCCTAATTATTATAGCGTATCTTGATTTGACAAAGTCATAATTCGGTTATAATTCATCCATTGAATTATATGGAACAAGAACGCATAAAAAACGAACCCAGCCATACGCTGGAGATGCTCACCCACATCGAAGCCAACCCGGATATTTCGCAAGTCGGGTTGGCGGATGAACTCGGTGTGGCGGTGGGCACCATCAACTGGCACCTCAAGCGCATGATCAACAAAGGCTATGTCAAGGTCAAGCGTGCGCAGCGTAAAAAGCTGCGCTATATCATCACGCCTGAAGGCATCGCCCTGCGTGCTGCGCTCACGGTGGATTACATCAAGAACTCTTTTAACCTTTACCGCCTGGTGCGCCAACGTACCCTTAGCGCGCTAAACGAATTGCGCTTTCAGGGCTATGAACAGGTTTGCATCAGCGGTGGTGAGGACGAAGTGGCAGAAGTGGTGCGCTTGACTTGCATGGAGCAAGGTGTGTTCATCTGCGACAAATCAGACAACAAAACGCCTATAATTCATATTCAAGGCATCAAACTTGCATTAAAATGTCCGGGCGATAGGTCATCTGATGACGCGCCTGAAATTGAGAGTAGAGGTACGCATGTGGAATAATTTAGATCTCAGCCAGAAAAGGATTTGTGTAACGGGTGGCGACGGTTTTTTGGGAAAACATCTGATTAGCCGTTTGGAGCATTACGGCGCTAAGGACGTTTTTGTGCCAATCTATCCGGAATATGATTTTGTGAAGGGCGAAGATGTGGCGCGCATGATTGCCGATGCCAAGCCGGATATCATCATTCACCTGGCTGCCAAGGTGGGCGGCATCGGCGCCAACATGGAAAAGCCGGGCGAATTCTTTTATGACAACCTGATGATGGGCATTCAGCTTATCCACCAGGCTTGGCAAAAAGGTGTGGAAAAGTTTGTGGCTATTGGCACTATTTGCGCCTATCCAAAATACACGCCCATTCCTTTTAAGGAAGAGGACATTTGGGACGGTTATCCTGAAGAAACCAACGCGCCCTATGGTCTCGCCAAAAAGATGCTTTTGGTGCAATCGCAAAGCTATCGCGAGCAATACGGCTACAATTCGATTTTCTTGTTGCCAGTCAACCTCTATGGACCCGGCGATAACTTTAACCCCGCCAGTTCTCACGTCATTCCGGCTTTAATCCGTAAATGTTTGGAAGCCAAAGAGCGTGGCGATAAGGAAATTGTCGCCTGGGGTGATGGCTCGCCAACGCGCGAATTTATTTATGCTGAGGATGCCGCGGAAGGCATTACGCTTGCCACCATGCGCTATAACAGCTCAGATCCGGTGAACATTGGCTCGAGTTTTGAGATTAGCATCAAAGATTTAACCGAACTTATCGCGCGCTTGTGCGAATTCGAGGGCGAGATTGTGTGGGATACCAGCAAGCCAAACGGCCAACCCCGCCGTAAGCTTGACACCACCCGCGCCAAAGAACGCTTCGGATTTGAAGCGAAAACCAGCTTTGAAGATGGTCTAAAGAAGACCATCGCCTGGTACAAAGAGGAGCGTGCCCGTGGGCGTGGCTGATGAGAAAGCGGTCGTAAAATCCGCGCCAAATCTGGTCGTGCTTAAGCCACGTAAAGGTTGGCTGGGTATTGACCTGAAGGAGCTCTGGCAATACCGCGAGCTGATTTACTTTTTAACCTGGCGCGACATCAAAGTGCGCTACAAGCAAGCCGTTTTGGGCATCGCCTGGGCTATTTTGCAACCGGTGCTTACCACGGCGATCACCTCGCTGGTTTTTGGGCTTTTGCTCAAGGTGCAGTCGGACGGTTTGCCTTACCCGGTGTTTGTGCTTTCGGCATTATTGCCCTGGCATCTCTTCCAGCTGAGTTTGCAAAAAAGCAGCATCAGCTTGGTGGGTAACGCCAATTTGATTACCAAAATTTACTTCCCGCGCATTATTATTCCAATCAGCTCGGTTTTGGCGGTGATGGTCGATTTTCTCATCTCGTTGGTACTGCTCTTTATTGCCATGGCAATTTATGGCATTACCTTAAAGTGGACGGTGCTGTGGGTGATTCCGCTCACGCTTTTGGCAGTGTTTGCAGCATTGGCGGTGGGCTTGTGGCTTTCGGCTTTGAACGTGCAATATCGCGACGTGCAGCAGATGGTACCCTTTTTGTTGCAAATCTGGATGTACGCCACGCCTATCGTTTATCCAATCACCACCATCCCTGAAGGCACTTTGCGTTATCTTTACAGCCTTAATCCGATGGTGGGTGTTGTGCAGGGCTTTAGGTGGGCGCTGTTTGGCGGCTCCCCACCCGACATGACGCTTTTAGTCTCCACTGTGGCGGTGCTTTTGCTGCTGGTGGGCGGACTGTTTTATTTCAAGCGCATGGAAAAAACTTTTGCGGATGTGGTGTGATGGCGAACGATAGCTATTCCGTCATTGTTAAAAATATTGGCAAACGCTACAAAATTGGCGCAGCCCAGGAGCGACAGGATACCTTGCGCGATGTATTGGTCGCTGGCGCGCGAAAAATCGGAAGTGCATTCAAGCGTGGAAAACTAGCCAAGGCGACTGATGACCATATTTGGGCTTTGCGTGATGTCAGTTTTGAGGTTAAGCAAGGCTCGGCAATTGGCATCGTTGGACGCAATGGTGCTGGCAAGAGCACACTCTTAAAAGTCCTTTCACGCGTTACCGAGCCAACTGAAGGCTATGGTGAATTACGCGGTCGGGTTGGCTCGCTTTTGGAAGTGGGCACTGGCTTTCATCCTGAATTGACCGGCAGGGAAAACATCTTTTTGAATGGTGCCATTTTGGGCATGACCCGTAAGGAAATCAACGCCCGATTTGATGAAATTGTTGACTTTTCAGAAGTAGAAAAGTTTATTGATACCCCCGTAAAACGCTACTCCTCCGGCATGTATTTACGCCTGGCATTTGCTGTGGCAGCCCATCTTGAGCCTGAAATTCTGGTTGTGGATGAGGTTTTAGCGGTGGGTGATGCTGATTTTCAGCGTAAGTGTTTGGGTAAAATGGGAGATGTGGCTGAAAGTGGTCGCACGGTGCTTTTTGTGAGCCATAACATGTCGGCAATTTTGCGCCTGACCGAAGAAACCATCGTTTTGGATAAAGGGCGCGTCATCAAACGCGCGCCAAGTGCCGAAGCGGTTGATTTTTACCTGAACCGGGGCATGTCTAAACTTGGCGAACGCTATTGGGAAGATGATGAAGTGCCTGCCAACGCAGCGCCGTTCCGTCCTCTTGCTATCCGTGTGGTGGACAAGGATGGGGTGGTTTCGGATAGTATGCGCAGTGTGGACCCCATCACGATTGAAATTGATTATGAACTGGAACAGGATATCACTGGTTTGCGGGTAGGCTATTACCTCAACAGCACACGCGGTGAGGCGATTTTTACCAGTTTTGACACAGATTCAGAGACCTTATTTAAAGAATACAACATGCGGGCAAAAGGTGTTTATACCAGCCGTTGCGTCATCCCTGCAAACACGCTCAACGAAGGGCGCTTTGTGCTTGGGGTGAACGCAAGTTCCTATCGGGTGCGACGCTACTTCCAGGACGACCAGGCTTTGAGCTTCTCGGTCGACGCCAGCGGCGCACCGGGCACGCATTGGCCAGAACCACGACCGGGTGGCGTTCGCTTGCCTTTGGCGTGGGACATCCAGGAGAAAGGATAAGAGATGAGAAATAGAATCAAAGATTTTATTGGCAGTATTCCATACAGCGCGGAGCTCTTTTGGGCAGTGCGAGGCGCGCATCGACCCTGGTCGGCGCATTATCGCCTGGGTGGCATCAAAGATGTGCTCACGCAGTCGGTGCATGAAGTAAGGGTAAATGCGGTTGCAAACCCCAACCCTAAAAAGGTATTTATTTTTGCCTCTTTACATTATTGGATCGAGCAAGCCGGCTTAATTGCCCTGGCGCTGGCTGGTCAGGGGCACGAGGTCAAACTGGCATATTTGCCCTTTGCCGAGTGGGATAAGGACATCAACCGCTTTGATGTACGTCGCCAGGACCTCTACACGCAGGATTTGCTCAACCCAACCCGCGAAATCATTCAGGTTGCCCCATTATTGGCAGACGTTTTGCGTTACTATCGCCGTGATGTGGCGGATTATCCCGCGCAATTAGTGGATATTGCCAAACAGGTTTCACGCTATGACACCATGTACACCAAGCAAATTGAGGAAATTGAAGAAGATGATCCTTTGTATCTCTTCCGCTTCCGCCGTAATTTGCCCACTGCTTTATCGTTGCAACGTACATTTGAGCGTGAACGACCGGATGTGGTGATTGTGCCAAACGGCACCATTTTGGAAATGGGCGTAGCTTATCAAGTGGCGCGTGGCATGGGCATTGACACGATGACTTTTGAGTTTGCTGATCAACGCGAGCGCATTTGGATCGCCCAAAATGATGAAATCATGAGCCATGACACCAGCGCCTTGTGGGAAGGATTGGGGGCACAACCATTGCCCGAAAAAGCCCACCAAGCGATGGAAGAGCTCTTTTCCGCCAGGAAAGGCGCGCGTCTTTGGGGCAGTTTTGCCCGTCAATGGCAACAAAACCCGTCGCAAGGCGCGGCTAAGGTGAAAGAATCGCTTGGTTTGGATGAAAGACCCATTGCCCTTCTGCCTACGAATGTCTTGGGCGATAGCCTCACCTTGGGGCGCGAACGCATCACCAGCTCAATGGCGGAGATGATTGTGGGTACTATCAGGCACTTTATCGAGCATCCAGAAGCACAACTGATCGTGCGCGTGCATCCGGGCGAGCTGAAAACGCATGGCACCTCAATGATCGACGTCATTAATGAGGCTTTTAAAGAACTGCCTGAGCACATTCATATTGTGCGGCCAGAGGATAAAATCAACACCTATGACCTGGTTGAAATTGCTGATTGTGGCATCGTGTTTACCACAACGGTGGGGATGGAAATGGCAATGGCGGGCATTCCGGTGATCGTAACCGGTAAAACCCACTATGCCCGAAAAGGCTTCACCCACGAACCAGCCGACTGGGATGCCTACACCAGCTTATTGAAAGCAATTTTTTCAGATCCCCAGGCTTACCGTCTGAGCGAAAAACAAGTTGAACAGGTCTGGCTTTACGCTTACCTCTTCTTCTTTGAATATTCCTTACCTTTCCCATGGCATTTGCTATGGCTGGCAGAAGATTTTAAAGAACGACCGATGAGCAAGGTTTTATCCACGCAAGGGCAAAAGCGCTATGGGCAGACTTTTGGTTACCTGGTGGGCGAGCCTTTGGATTGGGCAGCGCGTGGTTTGGCTCGACTTGAAGAGCTGGAGCATATCGAATCCGCTCAAGTTGCAAAACCAGCAGGGGAGACCGCGCATGACTGAAGTGAGCAAGCAGGAAGTTGCCAGTTTTTACGATAAAGTCGGCTGGCAGAGCGAGGGTGACGGGCTTTTTCAAAACGCGGAGTATGAGGACTTGCGCAAAGTTTCACAGTCTTATATCGCGCGTGCGCATGCCCGGGTGGGGAAACACTTGCCCAAAAAAGGCAAATACTTATTGGATGCTGGTTCGGGTCCGGTGCAGTATGAAGCCTATCTGAAATATTCTGAAGGCTTTGAAAAGCGTGTTTGTCTTGACCTTTCCTTTGTCGCCATGCAGGAAGCGCGCAAGAAACTGGGTGAAAAAGGCTTTTATGTGGTTTCGGACGTCGCAAATCTGCCTTTTGCTCCTGAAAGTTTTGATGGCATCGTGTCTTTGCACACCATTCACCACCTTCCTATCGAAGAAAAGGCTGACGCCTATCTTTATATGTACAAAGGTTTAAAACCGGGTGGCAGCATGGTAACCGTGGACGGTTGGGGTGAGCATAAGCTGGCAAAGTTTTGGGAAAAGGTTATTGCTTTGGCAAGACGCTTGCGCCGTGCTCCAAAGAACTTAAAACCCGTGACCCAGGCTCAAAACCAAGCTGAAGAAATCCAAAAAGTAAATGGCCCAGCGGGAACCCATGTGGTAAAGACCAGTGCGGCTTGGTTCAAATCTGTTATTGGCGATAAAATCCCATATCAAATTCGCTCATGGCGCAGTGTGAGTGTGCGCTTTTTGCGCGAGGTTGTGCCAGACAATGCTTTTGGTCGACTGCTTTTATTGAAATTATCCTGGCTGGAAGATCTCTTCCCGCGATATTTTGGCGAAAACGGGCAATACCCGCTTATCGTATTCTCAAAACCAAAGCGCGATGGCGCTAAGGAGTAAATATGAACTGGAAAGAAAAAACCGTTTTGGTAACCGGCGGCACCGGATCGTTTGGTAAAAAGTTTATCCGCTTGATGCTCGACGAATATCAGCCCAAAAAAATCATTGTCTTTAGCCGCGACGAGCTCAAGCAACATGAAATGCGCGCGGTGGGTGGCTTTGACCATCCCTCCATTCGTTATTTCATTGGCGATATCCGCGATCGTGATCGCCTGATGACGGCATTTTACGGCGTTGACATTGTGGTGCATACCGCGGCGCTAAAGCAAGTGCCGGCTTGTGAATACAACCCTATGGAAGCGATTAAGACCAATATTATGGGTTCAAGCAATGTGATTGATGCGGCGATTGCCAACAATGTAGAAAAAGTTTTGGCGCTTAGCACGGATAAAGCCGTGAACCCGGTTAACCTCTATGGCGCGACCAAACTGGCAGCTGAAAAATTGATGGTGCAAAGCAACGCCTATGCTGGCGGACGCAAGACGCGCATCGCATGTTCACGTTATGGTAATGTGGTGGGATCGCGCGGCTCTGTGGTGCCCCTGTTCATTAAACAACGCCCAAGTGGCGAGTTGACCATCACCGACGACCGCATGACCCGTTTTTGGATTTCCTTGGAACAAGGTGTGCGCTTTGTTATCCGCTGTGTTGAAGAAATGCAGGGCGGTGAGCTTTTTGTACCCAAAATCCCCAGCATGAAAATGACCGATTTGGCAAAAGCCATTGCGCCTGAAGCCAAGATAAAAATCATTGGCATTCGACCGGGCGAGAAATTGCATGAAAGTTTAATTTCTGAAGATGAAGCCCGAACAACGGTTGAACTGGATGATATGTTCGTGGTGCAACCCTCTGTTGAAGCGCTTTGGTTTGGCCACGCCTGGGCGGATAAAGGCAAAAGCGTGCCCGATGGCTTTACCTACACCAGCGCCAACAATACCGAATGGCTGGATGTGGATGGCATCAACGCGATTATCAAGCCCATCGAAGCTGAACTGGCGAAAGAAAAATAAAGATGCGTAAAATTCTGGTTACCGGTGCGAGTGGACATCTTGGGCTTAACTTAGCCCTCCTGGCAAGCGGGCAAGGCTATGATGTGACTGGTTGGTCACACTCAAAAGGGCTCAAAAATACGCCTTTTGAAAGCCAAGCGGTTGATTTGACTGATTTATCTGCTTTGTCTGAGCACTTAAGCACCTTGCAACCGGAGTTGATCATCCACTGTGCGGCGATAGCCAATATTGATATTGCCGAGAAACAACCCGAACTTACCCATCGCATGAATGCAGAAGTGCCCGGTGTGATGGCAAGGCTTGCCAAAGACATGGGCGCGAAGATGATCCACATCTCAACGGATGCTGTTTTTGATGGCACCAAGGGCAACTATAAGGAAGATGATCCGGTAAACCCACTCAATGCCTACGCGTTAAGCAAGCTCCATGGCGAGCATGCGGTGGTTGAAGCAAACCCTGATGTTGCCATCGCGCGCGTGGTCTTTTATGGTTGGACCATGAACGGCAACCGCAGTTTGGCTGAGTTCTTTTATAACAACTTGAGCGCTGGAAAAACTGTAAATGGTTTTACAGACATGCTTTTTAACCCGATGTACGTGCGGGATTTAGCGCAAACCTTGCTGGAAATGGCAGAGGCAAATCTGACTGGTATTTGGCATGCCTTCGGAAATGACACACTCAGCAAGTATGATTTTGGTGTGGCTATGGCGCGTGTTTTTGGCTTAGACGAGGGACTGATAAAACCAGTTTTGGCTGGAGAGCTGATGCGTGATGCTCAACGCTCAATCAAGCTTAGCACCAACAGCGATAAACTTGCAGCCGCATTGGGACATCAACTGCCCGGCTTAATGGGCGGACTCGCAGCGTTAAAACGCGATTTTGATCAAGGCTGGCGCGAGCAATTGGCTGCTTATCAAGCCTAAAGGCTTTTTGGAGGCATATGGAACTGAAAATTGGAAACACTTTGATTGGGAAAAAACATCCCACCTATTTTGTGGCAGATATCGCCGCTAATCATGATGGATCACTGGAACGCGCGATTGAGCTCATTCGCCTGGCTGCTGATGCCGGTGCCAATGCTGCCAAATTCCAAAATTTTCGTGGTCCGGAAATTGTCTCAGATTATGGTTTTTCGCACATGGACGGTCAGGTCTCGCACCAGGCGAAATGGAAAAAAAGCGTAACCGAAGTGTATAACGACGCCTCTATACCTTTTGAATGGACGCCTTTCTTAAAAGAAGCTTGTGACCGTCAAGGCATTGACTTTTTCTCAGCACCTTATGATTTTGAGGCGATCGATATGCTTGAGGATTATGTGCCTGCCTACAAAATCGGCTCTGGCGACATAACCTGGATTGAAGCTTGTTTGCGCATCGCCAAAAAGGGTAAACCTGTGCTTTTGGCGACTGGCGCCTCCAGCATCGGAGACGTGCAACGCGCGGTTGAGGCGATTTTAGCAGTTAATCCACAGCTGGTTTTGATGCAATGTAACACCAACTACACTGCCGCTGATGGTAATTTTGACAATATTGACTTACGGGTCTTAAAAACTTATCACAAAATGTGGCCAGATTTGATTTTAGGCTTGAGTGACCACACCCATGGGCACGCCACAACTCTTGGTGCGGTGGCACTGGGCGCGCGCGTCGTCGAGAAACATTTTACCGATGATAATCACCGCGAAGGTCCTGACCATGCCTTTGCGATGAATCCCCAAAGCTGGGCAGACATGGTGCGCAACACGCGCCAATTGGAACGGGCTTTAGGATCCGGCAACAAGCGTGTGACCGAAAACGAGCAGGAAACCGTCATTGTGCAAAGGCGATGCCTGCGCGCGGCACGCGATATTCAAGCCGGCGAGATAATCCAGCGTGACATGATTGCCGTTTTGCGTCCGGCAACGCCTGGCGCCATTGAACCTTTTGAAATTGACAAGGTTATCGGAACCCGAGCTAGCCAAAACCTGCGAAAAGGGCAAGACTTGCGCTGGACGCACCTGGAGTAAGCATGCGCATTTTGTATTTTACGCGCTCAGACAGTGTTCATGACCAACGCTTTATGGCTGCTTTGGCTGAAAGCGAACATGAAGCTTTTGTATTGCGCCTTTATGAAGGCGATTATGTCACACCAGAAGGCATCGAAGAACTCTCGTTTAAAGGGATTAAAGGTCCATTGCGACTTTGGCAAATCCCCGGTTTGGTAAAGCGCCTTAAACAGCTCCTTGAGGAGCTAAAACCCGATTTAGTGCATGCCGGACCTTTGCATGACTTGGCTTATCTCATAGCCAAAACCGGTTACAAACCCTTGTTAAGTATGAGCTGGGGTTTTGATCTGATGCGTGATGTTAATTTGGATGCCGGCATGGCAAGCCGGGCACGGTTCGCGCTGGCGCATTCGGTAGCTTTGATAACCGATGCGCAATGCTCTGCCGATAAGGCAATTGAGCTCGGTTTTGACCCAAACCGTCTGTGCATCTTCCCTTGGGGAGTTGATTTGGAAAAGTTCTCGCCGCAGGCTGTGGTCGCTTCGGGTAAACGCTGGCGGGAGGCTCAAGACTGGCAAGATAAAACCGTGCTGCTTTGTTTACGCGCCATGGAGCCGAATTATGGCGTGGACGTCTTGGCAAAAGCTTTTGCAATTGCGGCTGCCAAACAGCCTGACTTGCGCCTGTTGCTCTTGGGCGATGGTTCTCAACGGGCATCTCTTGAAGCCATTTTTGATGAAGCCGGCGTGAGCGCTCAGGTTTATTTTGGCGGACGAGTGCCCAACAATGAGCTGGGCATGTACTACGGTGTGGCGGATGTTTACGTAACCCCCAGCCATGTGGATGGCTCTTCAGTCTCTTTGATGGAAGCCATGGCATGTGCCTTGCCCACCCTGGCATCGGATATACCCGCCAACCTGGAATGGATTCGCCATGGCGAGAATGGTTGGGTTTTTCCTGATAATGACCATCAAAAACTCGCTGAAATCATCATGGATCTTAAAAAGTTTGATTGGCGCGCGATGGGACACCAGGCGCGTCTGGATGCACAAGAAAAAGCCAATTGGGACCAGAACAAGCAGAAATTATTGGATTGTTATCATTTTGTTAATCAGAGCGGAGGTCTGCTATGAAAAGAAGATCGCTCATCTTTCTAAGTTTGCTTATTATGCTTACGCTTAGCGCGTGTAGCTTTGATATCTTCAAGAAACCCGAATACACACCGCAACCCACACCCAGTGACATGGAATGGTACACCGGCGATGGCATGAGCATTATGTTGCCACCCAGTTATAAGGCGCGCAATGTGCAAGATGACTTGCCAAAAGTGATTGACATCATCAAACGCTTTACCGGCGGTGAGGATGGCTTGATGGCAGGGTTGCTGGACAACGTGGAGCAAAACGTGGCTTGGTGGGGTTGGGATTCTGAAACGCTGGAAGAAAACCCTTTGCGTTTACTCGTCATTAAAAACAAAGCCTTACACGCCTTGCCCATTACAGTAACTGCGTTCGGGCTTGAACGCATGCTGGACAACGAAACCACGCAGGTTGAACAAACAACATTGCGTTTAGGTAAGCGCTCTGTGGTGCGCTTTAAATATATCAAGGAAGATGTCGCTTGGATTGCTTATGCCTTTAAAGAAGAAAAGCATCTTTGGCTCTGCCTTTTTATCTTTACGCCTGAAGGGCTGATCGGTGCGCAGGAAAGCATGGAAGCCAGCATTAGCACCATTCAGATTGATGTCTTGGAGGGTGATGGCAACTAAGTTAAGCAAAGGCCGACCAGTAGTTGGCATTATTCAAGCGCGGATGAGCTCCAGCCGTTTGCCAGGCAAGGCTTTGTTATCTATCGCGGGTGTGCCCATGCTCAAACGGGTGGTTGACCGTGTTCGGCGGGCAAGTTTGGTGGATAAAGTTGTGGTTGCCACAACAACTGACGCAAGCGATGATGCCATTGAAGAAGCCTGCACAAGCTGGCAAGTGGATTGCTATCGGGGCGATCTTTATGATGTGCTCGACCGTTATTACCAGGCCGCCAGACATTTTAGGGCAAAAACGATTGTAAGAATCACAGCCGATTGCCCTATGATTGACCCCTTGGAGATTGACAAAGTTGTGGCACGCTTTTTTGAAGAAGGATGCGACTTTGCGGCAAACCGCCTGCCTCCGCCGCTAAAACGCACAACGCCGATTGGGATGGATACAGAGGTGGCAAGTTTTGACGCTTTGCAATGTGCCTGGCAAAACGCAAAAGCAAGTTTTGAACGGGAACACGTTATGCCCTGGCTCTATGAAGAACCAGGCAGGGTAAAAGTTTGTGTGGTGGATGATCCGCGCGAAATTGGGCATTTGCGCTTTACCGTGGATACGCCCGCTGACTTTGCCTTGGCTGAAAAAGTGTTTGCCCATTTCGCCGGACAAGAAGACTTCGGCTTGGACGCCTTGCTCGAAGCCAATGCCCAGCATCCAGAGTGGCAAGACTCGCTTAAAGCCGTGCAACACAAAAGTTATTTAGACACCGATCAACGCGCCTTGCAAGAGAAGAAAGGTGACACAAGGAAAGAAAACCATGACTGAAGCTATTCGCAAACCCGTCTGCCTTTTATGCGGCAGTGAGAAGAGCAAGCATTACAAACAGATTGAAAGCTTTGGACACCCAGTCAGTTATTATTTATGCTTGGACTGCGGTTTTGTTTATCAAAATGAAGCTGAGACCATCGCCAAAGATGACAGTTTTTACGAAGAAAACTACCGCACTTTGTATCAGGATACTGAAGAGCCCACCGCAAAAGACTTGCGCCAACAAACCCTGCGGGCTTTTGACCAAGCCCAGTTTTTGCGAGGCAATCACTTAGCCCCGGGCAACATTTTGGATATTGGCGCGTCTTCGGGTTTGTTGCTGGAAACTTTTCAACATGAATTTGGCGCAGAGGTAACCGGCGTGGAACCCGGAAATGCCTATCGCGGGATGGCAGAAGAGCGTGATATTCAAATGTTTAGCTCCTTAAGCGATTTGCTTGAAACCAATTACAAACCCTTTGACTTGGTTACCATGATGCATGTGCTGGAGCATTTGCCCGAACCACTGGAAACTTTGCGCAAAATCCGCAAAGAACTTTTGGCGAGCAATGGCGCGCTTTTGGTGGAAGTGCCCAATTTTTACGCGCACGAATCTTTTGAGTTGGCTCATTTAAGCTGTTTTAGCCCTCACAGCTTGAAAGAAATGTTGCATCAGGCTGGTTTTGAAATTCAGGCTTTTAGAAAACATGGTTATCCGCGCTCAAAAACGCTCAAGCTTTACATTGAAGCACTGGCAAGACCCATTGTGGGTGAAGCGGAACCTGGAAAGGTTAAACCCGAAGCCTGTGTACCCTTAAAACGCAGTCTTTCTGTTTATTGGCGCAAGATGATGAGCAGATTGCGACCCAAAGACACTTGGTTGGAGGTCTAAAGCGATGGCATTGTTAACCCTCTTTACCACACCCAAGCCTTTCAAGGACCCTCACATTGTCACCATCCAACGCAATGCTTTACGATCCTGGAAAGCGCTAGGCAAGGATGTTGAAATTGTTATGGTCGGTGATGAACATGGCATGCCTGAGATCGCTGAAGAGTTTGGGCTCATTCATCGCCCTGAAGCCCGTATTAATGAGCAAGGCACGCCTCTGATTAGTTCCATATTTGACCTGGGCAGGGCAGAAAATAGCAGCCCTTATTTGGCTTATGTCAACACAGATATCATTCTTTTTCCTGATTTTATAGAAACACTCAAAACCATAGGCTCCCAATTGCAAAAATTCTTGTTGGTTGGTCAGCGCTATGACATGGATATCCTTGAAGAATTGCCTTTTGAAGATGGCTGGCAGAAAGAGCTTTTGCATCAAGCCCAAACACAAGGCAAACGTCATGCCCGTGCCGGAAGCGATTATTTCATCTTTCCTCGAGCTTGTTTCAAGGATATTCCGGACTTTAGTGTGGGGCGCGCCGGCTGGGACAACTGGATGATATTCAAAGGACGCAAAGAAAAATGGACGGTTGTGGATTGTAGTGAGGACATCAATATCATCCATCAAAACCATGATTACAGCCATTTGCCAGGTGGGCAAATACATTACCGCCAACCAGAAACCGGTGTGAACATCCGTCTGGCTGGTGGACGACGCACGATATTTGACCTTGATGACTCGGCTAAACGTGTGGTAAATGGCAAGCTCTTGCCTATGCCACGCTCGCGTGCGCGTTGCCTAAGGGAATTGATTCATTGGCCCCTTTTGAACTTGGGTTGGTATGGCGCGAGCCAGTTTCTGTTTAAAACATTCAAACCGGAACAAGCCAAACGCGAAGCCGAACGGCAAAAAGAAATGGACGCCGCCCTTGCCGCACTCGCTGTGCAACAGGGCGGGCAAAAAGGAGGTCAGTGATGCCCCGATTCGGCATTAATCCATCCCGTGGCAAAACCCTCGATTTTGAACCGCCTCGCGTTACGGTGGCGGTGCTCACTTTTGTGCCCAACCTCAGTGGCTATTTTCAGCATCGCTTGGACGTTACCAAGCTCACTTTGCAAAGCATCCTCAAAAACACAGAAGGTGCCTATGAACTTTTGGTTTTTGACAACGGTTCTTGCCCTGAGCTGGTTGCTTACTTAAAAGAACTGCAAACACAAGGGCACATCGACACGCTGGTGCTTTCGCAACACAACCTTGGCAAACTAAACGCCTTATGGCGCATTGCTCAGTTGGCGATGGGTGCGGTAATCGCTTATACCGATGATGACGTGTATCACATGCCCGGTTGGTTGCCCAAGCATTTAGAGCTTTTAGATGGTTTTCCGCAGGTTGGCGCGGTGACTGGTTTTTACATCAAGCAACGGGTCAACATGAGCAGTGACGCCACATTAAAATGGGCAGAAGCGCTCGAAGCAAGCCAACCTGAAGCCGTGCAACGTGGTCAGTTTATCCCCCGGAAGTGGGAAGAAGAGTATATGGACAATTCCGGCAGGAGCGAAGAGCGCTATCAAAGCGAAATTGCCGGTCTTGAAGATGTGATTGTGAGCCAGAACGGCATCAAAGCCTGGGTTTCCGCGCATCATTTTCAGGTTTTATTGCCTAAAAAGGTTTTGCTAGAGGTGCTGGCTGAGATGCTTGATGATGGTTGGAGCGATTTGATGATGGGCCGCATGGTGGAAATGGACGACCGCATCGATGCCAAAGGCTATTTGCGCCTGACGACTTATGAGCAAACCATGCGCCTTTTGGGCAACGCGATTGACGACGAAGTTGCCGCCCTGGCTGCCCGGGATGGTGTCGAAACAAGTGCTGCTGTACGTGACAGTCAGCCAAATGTGCAGGCTAAAGGGATTTGGCGTTTGCCTAAAGTGCGTGGCTTGGCAGAGCGCATTACCAACTGGCTTTATCAAAAAGTGCATGGCGGAGGTGAATAGATGAAAATCCTCATTGCTGGGCTTGGCTCGATTGGCAGACGCCATTTGCGCAACCTGATTACTTTAGGTGTGGAAGATATCATCCTCAATCGCAGTGGTAAAGCCACCTTGGATGATGCGGAACTGGCCAACTTTAAAAGCTATTCAAACCTGGATGAAGCTCTGGCGCAAAAACCAGACGGCGTTATCGTTTCGAACCCAAGCGCATTACATTTGGCAGTGGCTTTACCCGCTGCAAAAGCCGACGCAAATTTGCTCATTGAAAAACCGGTCTCACATAGCCTCGAGGGTTTGGACACGCTTCAGCAAGCCTTGGACTTAAATAAAAAACGGGCGATGACCGGCTTTCATTTTCGCTTTCATCCGGTTTTGCGTCAAATAAAGCAAATTCTGGAAGAAAAAAGCCTTGGAAAGGCGCTTTATGCCAAGGTGCATTGGGGCGAATATCTGCCCGATTGGCACCCCTGGGAGGACTATCGCCAATCCTATGCGGCGCGGGCTGAGCTGGGTGGTGGTGTGGTGAACACGCTTTCGCATCCCTTTGACTATTTACGCTGGCTTTTAGGCGACGTTGAATCCCTTGGCGCGCGTTGCGCGCATGTCAGTTCCTTGGAAATGGATGTGGAAGATCATGCCGATGTCCAATTAAGGTTTGAAAATGGCATCATGGGGCATGTGCACCTCGATTATTATCAAAAACCACCCTCACACACCCTGGAAATCACCTGTGAGCAAGGCAGACTCCTTTGGGATAATGCCACTGCAGAAGCGAGAATGCTTTTTGCGGATGGTAGGTCTGAGAAAAAGCTGGAAGCTCCAAAAGGTTTTGAACGCAACACCATGTTTTTGGATGAAATGCGTGCCTTTTTAGGTTTATGCCGCGGTGAGGAGCTGGATTATTGCAGTTTACAGGATGGCATTCGCGCGCAAGAAATTGTGGAGGCTGTTAAACGCTCCAGCCAGGCGGGTGGCTGCACAATCCCGCTTGAGTGGTAGAATGTGAAGGATAACGATGACAGAAAAAACAGTATTAGACAAATTTAGCCTGCAGGGAAAAACCGCTTTGGTTACTGGTGGTGCCGGTTTGTTAGGCAAGCGTTTTACGCTTGCTTTAGCCCAGGCTGGCGCTAATGTAATGGTTGCCGACCTCAATTTGGATGCTGCTCAAGCCCATGCGGAAGCATTGACCCAAAAAGGTTATCGCGCGCATGCTGCTATGCTAAATGTGACTGAACCTGAATCTTGTAAACAAGTTGTGGCGGACTCACTAAAGCTTTATGGCAGTGTGGATGTTTTAGTCAATAGCGCTGCCATGGATCCTAAGTTTGACCCTCAAAACCTCGGCAAACAAAATAAAAATGCGTTTGAACACTACTCTCCCGAAGCTTGGCGCTTCACGCTGGACATTAATTTAACCGGTATGTTTCTCGCCACTCAGGCTACCGTACCAGCCATGTTGGATGCGGGACGAGGGGTTATTGTAAACATTTGCTCAACCTATGGCTTGAACGGTCCTGACCAGCGCATTTATCCTGAGGTGGATGGACAGGTGCTTTACAAACCGGGCGATTATTCGGTTGCCAAGGCTGGCGTGCTTGGTTTCACGCGCTACTTGGCGGCTTACTATGCCGGCAAGAACATTCGCGTGAATGCCTTGACACCGGGTGGCGTTTTTAATAACCATAACCAAACTTTTGCCGATAACTACGCCGCCAAAACAATCATGGGGCGCATGGCACGCATCGATGAAATGGACGCAGCGATGCTCTTCCTGTGTTCGGATGCCAGTAGCTATATGACAGGCAGCAATCTCGTGGTTGATGGAGGGTGGACAGCATGGTAAAAAAGCCTGAAGTCTTAGCCATTATTCCCGCGCGGGGTGGTTCGAAAGGGATCCCAAGGAAAAACATCAAATCATTTGCTGGATTTCCTTTAATTGCTTATAGCATTTTGGCAGCTCTACGTGCCGAGTCTGTAACCCGCGTGATTGTTTCAACAGATGATGATGAAATTGCCTGTGTAGCACGGGATTGGGGTGCGGATGTGCCTTTTATGCGCCCTGCTGAGTTGGCACAGGATAAAACTACAGATTATCCGGTGATTCGCCACGCGCTTGACTGGTTGAGAGAAAATGAGGGCTATCAGCCTGAGGTGGTGGTGCAGTTGCGCCCAACGTCGCCGGTGCGACCTCTTGCTTTAGTAGATGACGCGGTGAAAGCTTTGCTGGCACATCCCCAGGCAGACTGTGTGCGCGGTGTTGTGCCCAGTGGGCAAAATCCTTTTAAAATGTGGACAGTTGATGAAGCCAGTGGCGCGATGAAGCCTTTGTTGCAAGTTGAAGGCATTCAGGAGCCATATAACGCCCCGCGCCAGATTTTGCCGGCTACCTATTGGCAAACCGGGCATATTGACGCCATTCGGCTTGAAACGATTTTGGAGAAAGAGTCTTTGACGGGTGATGTGCTTTATCCAATCCATATCGATCCGAAATTTACCGTTGATATTGACTTGCCACGGGATTGGCATGGCGCGGAAGCAACACTCAAAACTTTGACCGGTGAGGTAGTTGACCCTGCCAGTCATCGTCGCACTTTTCCAAAACAGCCCAAGTTTTTGGTGATGGATTTTGACGGCGTGTTCACCGACAATCGTGTTATCGTTGATCAAAATGGCGTTGAAAGTGTGTGTGCGGATCGCTCTGACGGGCTTGGCTTTGGCTTGCTGAAAGCACAAACACCAGTGGAATGCTTGATCATCTCAAAAGAGCGCAATCCTGTCGTTGCCCAGCGTGCCGCTAAACTTGGCATCCCTGTTTTGCAGGCTGTGGACGATAAGGCGACTGCGCTTAAACATGCAATGCGCGAGCGGAACCTTGCTCAGGAAGAAACAATTTTTGTTGGGAATGATGTCAATGATTTGCCGACACTGGATATCGCTGGTTATTTTGTGGCACCAGCAGATTCACATTCTGAGGTTTTGCGACGTGCGGACCTGGTATTGAAGAATAAAGGCGGGCGAGGTGCTTTGCGCGAGCTTTGTGATAAGCTCATCGCGCATTGGCAATCGCTCGATTAACAAATGGAGTTTTGTATGACAAAAGAAGTCATTATTGGAAACACAAAGATTGGTGAAGGAAACCCCACCTACATCATTGGCGAAATTGGTATCAACCATAACGGTGATATCGAGATTGCCAGGCAGCTCATGTTGGCAGCCAAACAAGGTGGTATGAATGCGGTGAAATTCCAAAAACGAACGCCCGAAATTTGCGTGCCTGAACATCAACGCGGTCAAATGCGGGAAACGCCCTGGGGTTACATCACTTACATGGATTACCGCTATAAAACCGAATTTGGCAAGGACGAATATGCTGAAATCGACCGCTATGCCAAAGAAATTGGCATCACCTGGTTTGCATCGGAATGGGATATTCCATCCGTGGAATTTATTGAGGCTTTTGATCCCGCAGCCCACAAGGTGCCCAGTGCGCTGATTACGGATAAAGAGCTCTTGCGCGCTTATAAGGCAACAGGAAAACCCGTTATTATTTCAACAGGCATGTCGACAATGGAAGAAATCCAAACAGCGGTTGACATCCTGGGCTTGGACAATCTGATTATATGCCACACCACCAGTAGCTACCCATGCCCACCAGAAGAGCTTAATCTGCGTATGATTCCCAAGCTGCAGGCACTTTACAATTGTCCGATTGGTTACAGCGGGCACGAAGTCGGTTTGGTAACCACCGCGGTTGCCGTGGCGATGGGTGCTTGCCTGGTTGAACGCCATATCACGCTCGACCGCGCTATGTGGGGTTCAGATCAGTCTGCTTCTGTGGAGCCGCAAGGTATTACGCGATTGGTCAAATATATCCGTGTGACCGAGCGTGCCATGGGCGACGGCATCAAACGGGTTTATGACAGCGAACAATCTTCGTTGAGCAAATTAAGGCGATATTCCTAAATGATGATTAAAGAGAGTTTGATTAGACGCTTGCGTGACCATTTTGCTCTGAGTTATGAGACCAAAACGAACAACACGCACATAGAAGCTGTTTCTAAAACAGTGGCATTGCATAAAAAGCCAGCTTCGGGGCAACCCGTATTGTTTTTTAACGCCTCCACACGGCTTTCTCGTTTAAGCCTGAACGCGGCTTTTTCGCGTTTGGTGGCATGGTCTTTTGAACTGCAGGGCATACCCGTTGTACATTTTGTGTGTCGGCGAGGATTGCGCCCTTGTGTTTTGGGCACCAATCGCGATGACCAACACTTGCGTCCACCTTGCCATACTTGTATGCAACAATCGGATGCTTTGTTTAAAGAATCCAGGCATATTGACTTCGGCTTTAGTGAAGACCACGTGCTTGAAAGCGTGCTTGAAGGTTTAGGCTTGCATGAGCTTTATCATTTTGCGCATCTCGATATCCCATTAGGTGCTTTGGTTTTGCCATCCGTGCGTTGGATTTTGCGCAGGCATCATCTTGAGGACGATGAGACCACTTTGCGCATCTATAAAGCCTACATTCGATCAGCCTGGTCGCTTGCACAACAGTTTGAGAATGCGCTTGACGAGCATCAGCCTCAGGCACTTGTGCTTTTTAATGGCATTTCTTACCCCGAAGGTGTGGCAAATTGGCTTGCCAAACGGCGTTGCATCAAGGTGATTAGCCACGAAGTTGGGCTCCAGCCGATGAGCGCTTACTTTACCGAGGGTGATGCCACAGCTTATGACCTGGACATCCCAGAAGACTTTGTTTTGGATGAAGTGCGCAATGCCAGGCTGGATGAATATTTACGCAAACGTTTTCAGGGTGATTTCTTTATGGCGGGTGTGCAATTTTGGCCAGAGATGAGCCAGCTGAGCCCCGCGTTTTTAGAGAAGACCAAGAACTTTAAGCAGGTTGTGCCTGTTTTTACTAACGTTATATTTGATACCAGTCAGGTGCATGCCAATCTTATTTTTGAGCATATGTTCGCCTGGTTGGATAATGTGCTGGAAGTCGCGGAAAGAAACCCTGAGACGCTTTTTGTGGTACGGGCGCATCCTGATGAAGCCCGAGAAGGAAAAGCCAGCGAAGAATCCGTGGCTGCCTGGGCTGCTTCCAGTAGGCTGGATAGCTTGCCAAATGTGATGTTTATTCCGCCACATGAGTACATCAATTCCTATGACCTCATTCGCATGGCAAAATTTGTCATGATTTACAACTCCACCATTGGTATGGAAGCTGCCATTTTGGGCGCTACCGTGCTCTCCGCAGGAAAAGCACGTTTTACGGCGTCCGATGTGGTCCATTTTCCAGCTGGGCGTGAGGCATATGATCGCACGTTGCAATCTTTCCTGGACGCGGAAAGCCTTAGCGCGCCAGCTGAACACCGCGAAAACGGAAGACGCTTCCTTTATTACCAGCTTTACCGCTCCTCATTGGTCTTTGACACCTTTTTGGAGAAAGATAAATACTGGAATGGCTATGTGATGCTAAAGGATTTTGACTGGCAAGCCTTATTGCCTGAAAACACGCCAGCTTTAGAGGCGCTTAAGGATGGCTTGCTCCATGGCGGAGATTATATGCTCAAGGAGGATGCGCAATGAGCCTTGAAAAGATTGTTGCCTTGGTGCCCATGCGCCATGATTCGGTGCGCGTAGTTGGTAAAAATTATCGCCAAATTTGTGGCAAACCCCTGTACGCCCACATTATTGAAAGTCTGTTAGCAGTGCCAGAGCTTGATACCATTCTGGTGGATACAGACTCAGACGTCATTCTTGAGGGATTGGAGCGCGATTATCCACAGGCGAAGCGCTTGTTGCGTCCTGAGCATATGCGCGCCGATACCCTGCCGATGAATGAAATCTTAATCTACGACACCGGGCAGATTGAAGCCGACCTTTACCTGCAAACCCATAGTACCAATCCGCTTCTAAAACCCGAGACCATTTCCAAAGCGATTCGCAAATTACGCGCTTGTTGGCCGGAATATGATTCGCTCTTTGGCGTGACGCGGTTGCAAACCCGATTGTGGGACGCCAATGCCCAAGCAGTGAACCATGACCCCAATGTTTTGCTGCGCACCCAGGATCTGCCGCCCATTTATGAGGAAAACTCTTGTATCTACCTCTTCACGCGCGATAACCTTCTGGCGCGTTCCAATCGGATTGGCTATAACCCCATGATGTTCGAAATCGACGCAGAAGAAGCCTGGGACATTGATGAAGAAATTGACTTTAGCGTAGCCGAGGCGCTTTTAAGCCATCGCCTACGGCAAAGTGAGGACTAATGAAAACCGTTTTGATTACAGCAACATATATGTTCCCTTTTTTGGATCGCTTTATTCCCATTTTGGAGCAATTTGGACTAAAAGTGATTGTGCCTGAAGTGGAAGAGCGCATGGAAGCAGATGCGCTGATGGCTTACGCGGGACAATTTGATGGCACGATTTGCGGCGATGATCGCTATACGCCGGAAGTTTTAGCAGCATGCGCGCCACGGCTAAAGGTGATCGCCAAGTGGGGAACCGGCATTGATTCGATTGATTTGGATGCCGCGGAAAAACTGGGCATCAAGGTGCTGAATACGCCCAACGCTTTTACAGTGCCCGTTTCAGAAAGCGTTCTGGCGGCTTTGTTGTGCTTCGCGCGTAACCTGCCCTGGATGGATGATGCCATGAAACGTGGCGAATGGAAAAAAATCAGCGGGCACACCTTGAGTGAAAGCACGGTTGGCGTGATCGGTGTGGGAAACATCGGCAAAGCCGTACTAAGAAGAGTGCGCGGTTTTGGTGCCAGACTCCTGGCTTATGACATTGTGGATATCGCACCAGATTTTCTTTTGGAAAACAAGGTTGAAACAACAGACTTGCGCACATTACTCGAGCAGAGTGATTATGTTTGCCTTTGCCCATCATTAACCCCCAGCTCAAGACAGCTGATAAACGCGGAAAGCTTGTCCTGGATGAAGCCAAGCGCGGTTTTGGTTAATGCTTCGCGAGGACCGGTGGTTGAAGAAGCTGCTTTGATTGAAGCTTTGCAGAATGGGAGATTGCGAGGCGCGGCATTGGACGTGTTTGAATTTGAGCCACTGCCCAAAGACAGTCCGTTGCTTAAGATGGATAATGTTTTACTTTCACCACACAACACCAATAGTAGCCCCTATTTTTGGGAGCGCGTGCACTGGAATTCCATTCGCAATTTGTTAATGGGCTTGGACATTCCAGTCGGTGACATCGAAAGCCTTAAGAAGCTTGAAAAATAAAATCAGTTGCGTTAAGTAGACCATAATAAATAGCCACAAACAGGAAGTGAAGCGAAATGGATAACGAGAAAGAAAAAACAATCCTGATAACCGGCGTTTCCGGTGGTATTGGCAAAGCCACGGCTCATTATTTCGCTGCGCGTGGCTACCGTGTGATTGGTGTAAGTCGATCGGAACAAAGCCCAGACTTCCCAGCCAATGGGCTGTATATCCAGGCGGATTTGACCAACGCCACAGCATTTGATGACATCCTGAACGAGGTCCAAGCCTTTACGGATCATCTGGACGCATTGGTAAATAACGCCGCCTATCAAATTACCAAACCGCTGCTTGAAACAAGTCTGCAGGAATGGGATGCGGTCATGGCAACCAACCTGCGTGCGGCTTTTTTGATGACACAAAAGGTGCATCCTTTGCTGCAGTCTGGTCGTGGTGCTATTGTAAACGTGGCATCGGTTCATGCTGTGGCGACATCCGCCAACATCGCCGCCTATGCCGCCAGTAAAGGTGGGCTGCTGGCATTAACCCGCGCCATGGCGATTGAATTTGCTCCAGACGAGATCCGCGTGAATGCGGTTTTGCCCGGCGCAGTGGATACGCCCATGCTGCGTGCAGGAATGACCCGTGGACGAGAAGGTGAGCTGCCCGAAGAAGAACAAATGGCAGCGCTGGCAGCAAAAACGGTGAATGGTCGCATTGCCAAGCCAGAAGAAATTGCCTCGGTGATTTATTTCCTGGCTGATCACACCCAATCTGGCTTTATGACGGGTCAAAGCATCATCGTGGATGGTGGCGCCACTTGCCGGCTTTCAACAGAATAATTGACAGGCTGTTATCAATGCCTATAAAGGCTGTGATAAAATGATGAGAGAAATCACAAGGAGTTAGGATGAAAATTCATGTGGAACCAGACTTTTCGCGCGATGAGCAAATCGCGGGATTGATTGAACAAATAAGTGCCTATATTGAGCAATATCATCACGGTACGGTGAGTTTAGTGGCTATCGAAGGTGATGTGGTCAAGGTGCGCTTGGGTGGCGCCTGCCAGGATTGCCATCTCAGCGAGCAAACCCTGCAAGGTTGGGTTGCGGGCACCATCCGCCAGTTTTTCCCTGAAATCAACCTGGAAGCTGTACACTAAACTTTTTTAACAAACAATTGCAGTAGACCATGCGCATTTTTGCATGGTGCTTATGGATTAGAGGGCGTTTAAGCCTTCTAATTTGTTTAAAAAGGCAGGTTGATTCAGCTCTTCCCAGGCTTCCATAAACCATCCGGGCAGGTTCTCCCGTTTTGCGCCTATTACGAGGGAAGTGATTGGGGCAAGCACGGCAAAAAGAGCCTCCTCAGCGGGGTCAATAGCACCATATGCCTCACGAAAAGCTTCGCCAGCGCGTGGACTAAGCGATGCACAAACATTGCTGATGTCCATGGCAGGGAAACCCAGCCCTAAGAGGTTGTAGTCAAACATCAATGCGCGCTTTTCATCTCGCGAGACAGCCAGGTTGACGTAGTAAAAGTCGTTAAAGCATAGGGTTTTGGTGGAGCGTTTGATAAGCTCTGTGATGCGCTCTGTTTTTTCATCAATTTGTTTCCAGATGTGAGCGTTTTCACTATTTGTGCGGGCTTTGACCAAGGCGATACCTTCGGGATTGAATTCATTTAGCTCAGAATACCAGCTCAAGTTAGGGTCAGTTGCCAGGCTCTTGCCTTTGGCGTGCAGTTGCTGATACCAATCGGCAAGCACGCGGGCTATGGTGGGGGAGTCCATATCTTCTTTAACTCCCAAACGCCAGGCATGGCTAAAGTTGAGGTCTTCCATCAGCAAAGCTTTGTCTGTTTTGGCGATAAGAGGAATGGTGGGCACGCCAATCGCCTTGAGTTGATCGTAATGTAAAATCTCTCGCCTGAAGACGACATTTTCAAAGTATTTAAGGATGTAATGTCCATCACTTTTGCCCTGTACGGCAAACAAGAAAATGCCCTCTTTCGCGCGCATCAGCTCCAAAGACTGAGAACTAATGCCCATGTGTTCAAGTTCAGTTCTTGCATTTTTATGGGTATTGTCGATTGTCATCGCCACTGATTCTAATACAAAACGCTCAGGCATTGTTACCTGAGCGCATGCTAAAGGAAAGGGAAGTGTTATGAGAAATTCAATGTTTTGGTGCTGCACACGGCAGCAGTGTTTTTATCCTCACCAGCCTCTGCGGGGTTGCGGGTTAACCAAACAAGCATCCAGGGTGATTTCAAGGTTCAAAGCCCGCGAGACCGGGCAAGCCATTTTAGTTGCCTCGGCGATTTCAAGGAAAGTTTCCGGGTTGAGCTCAGGCACCTGGGCCTTGCAGTCAAGGTGGCTGCTTACAATGGTGGGTTTGCCATCAATAAAACGCAGGCTAATCTTGGCGCTGACTTCAACTTTTTCAACAGTGTAGCCTTGGTTGGCGATTTCATTGCTGAGTGCCATCGCGTAACAGCCGGCATGAGCGGCGGCGATGAGCTCCTCGGGGTTGCTGCCTTGTCCCTCTTCAAAGCGAGAGCTAAAGCTGTAAGGCAATTGGGTGCCGGCAAGTTCAACTTTGCCTTTGCCTTCTTTCAGATTGCCTTGCCAAATTGCGGTTGCGGTTCTATCTGCCATAATGATCTCCTTTTGTTTTAATATCCCACATTTGAAAGGCGGGTTCAAGCGGCTGTACATTGAAAAAGGCTTTTGAAGGATAAGAGAAAGATAAAAATGGTTAGAAACATCACAAATTGCAAGGAAACATGCCATTATCGTTCCATTCGTTTTGCAACGCAAAACTTTGCGTTGCAAAACGATAAGGTTTGCGTTACAATATGGGTGAAATCGTGAGGTGACTAATGAATACAAGTGAAAGCCCAACAGTAGAGTTTAAGCTAGATGCTTCTTCAAAGAGCTATTTGAAGACGGTTAGCGCGTATGCAAATTATGGCGATGGAGTTATCGAGTTTGGAAGGGCAAATGATGGCATCATTGTAGGCATAGAAGATCCCAAACAGCTTTGCCATAATATTGAAAACCAGATTAATGACAGTATTCGACCTTTGCCAAACTATAAGCTTGAGATAGACCCCGAGAGAAAAATAGTTTCACTTTACGTTAAAGAAGGTGATGCCAAGCCTTATCTCTTTCAAAACAAGGCTTACAGGCGTTCAGATACCTCAACCATATCTGTAGATCGTGAAGAATTTCGCCGTTTAATTTTAGAGGGCATGAATGTAAACTATGAATCCTTGCCTGCTCGTAACCAGAACCTGCAATTTAATTATTTGGAAACACGCCTCATTGAAAAGTTGGGAATCGAAAAACTAAGCAAAGATATTCTCAGAACGCTGGATTTATTTAATGATAAAAATGGTTACACCCTGGCTGCTGAGATACTTTCAGATGAAAACCAGTTTCCCGGGATTGATTTTGCCAGAATGGGCGAAACGCTTGACGTCTTTTTGGAAAGACGCTCATTTGTCGGTTACTCCATTTTAGAGCAATTTGACCAAGCGCTTGAATACATTTCCTCTCAATACCGGTATGAACAGGTTATTGGAGCCAGCCGCGAGGTGATTGAAACCATCCCTTTGAAGGCAATTCGGGAAACGCTTGCCAATGCAGTTGTACATCGAGCTTGGGATGTTAATGCATCGATACGGGTCATTGCATTTGCTAATCGTCTTGAGGTATCTTCCCCAGGTGGCTTGCCAAGTGGCATGACAGAAGCAGATTATTTGCGAGGACAAGTATCCTTGCTGAGGAACCCAATCATCGCTGGGGTCTTTTATAGACTGAGTATTATCGAGCAGTTTGGAACGGGTATTCTGCGGATTCTTCAAGCTTATAAAGATAGTTTTGCCAAGCCGGCTTTTCGAATCTCTCCTAATGTAATTACAGTTGTGCTGCCGTTGTTGAATGATCCGGGTTCCATTGAGCCAGAAGAGCGTGCATTGTACAATTTGCTTAGGGGTGAAAAAGAATTGAGCCGGGTGGAAATAGAACGGCGACTTAACTTGAATAAAGCTAAATCTGTTAGGTTATTAAATGCCTTAATAGAGAAGAATGCTATCGAGCGTGTTGGCACTGGCAGAGGAACCACTTATCGAATTCTTTAAATCCATTGATGATTATCGTTCCATCGTTTCTTTCGTTTTGCAACGCAAACCGTTTCGTTGCAAAACGATAATCGTTTCGACTCAGTACTCTCAGCGTCTCGCCGAAGGTTGGGTTGCAGATGTGGGCGATTGAAAGCCGGGCACGGTAGGCGCGTAGGGTTTCACGCCGGAACAACCTGGGGGAGCACGGGCGCGGTCGGAAGAAGACATCCACATGCATCCTAAAAAACAACCTGGTGGGTTTTGCCCACCAGGTTGATTAGCTAAATGCTATCTGTACGGAAAACTGGAATTTAGATCCAACCGCGCAGTTTCATCGCGCGTACGACTTTGTCGATGGCGACCATGTAGGCTGCGTCGCGCATGTAGACTTTCTTGTCCAGTGCCATGCCCAAAACGGAAGCGAAAGCCTGGGACATTTTGTAGTCCAATTTTTCGAGCACGTCTTCGCGTGACCAGTAGAAGTTCTGGTCGTTCTGGACGCCTTCGAAATAAGAAACGGTCACGCCACCAGCATTGCAGAGGAAGTCGGGAACGAGGAAGATGCCGCGTTCTGCCAGAACTTTGTCAGCTTCGGGAGTGGTGGGGCCATTGGCGGCTTCAGCAACCATCTTGACGTTAGCGTGAATTTGATGCACGGTCTCGCCAGTGATTTGGCCTTCGAGCGCGGCGGGGACAACCACGTCCACGTCTTTTCCGAGCCAGGCATTGCCATCTTCGATGACATAGCCAGCAGCCTGGGCTTTGGCTTTATCGATGGTGCCATATTGGTCGGTGATGCTCTTCAGGAATTCAGCGTCGATGCCGTCTTCTTTGTAGAAGGTGTAGGATTTCTTGTCATCGCGGTCCCAGCAGGAAACACAAACGACGATACCACCAACGTACTTGCCATAACCGAGGGCAACGTATTGACCAACGTTACCGAAACCCTGGAGGGCGGCTTTGGTCTTGGTGGGGTCGATGCCGAGGTGTTTCATGGCTTCGCGGATGTTGATGCAGACACCAAAACCGGTGGCTTCGGTGCGGGCTTCTGAGCCACCACCACCGAGGGGTTTGCCGGTGATGACGCCAGGTGTATATTGGCCAACGATGGCGGAGTATTCGTCCATCATCCAGCCCATCATTTGAGCATTGGTGCCAACGTCGGGAGCGGGCACGTCTTGGCGGGGACCAAGCTCTTTCCAGAGGGCGCGCATGTAACCGCGAACGAGGCGTTGTTTTTCGCCATCAGAGAGTGTGGAGGGGTCAACATCCACGCCACCTTTACCACCACCGAGGGGGATATCAGCGACGGCTGTTTTCCAGGTCATCCACATGGCAAGGGCGTTGACGGTGTCAATGGTTTCGCCAGCGGCGAAGCGGATGCCACCCTTGTTAGGACCGCGAACGTCGTTGTGTTGCACGCGGAAGCCGGTGAAGACACGCAGGGTGCCGTCATCCATGCGAACAGGAATGCGAACAGTGAATTGGCGCATTGGCCAGCGCAACATTTCGCGGATATCTTGGCCCAGGTCGAGTTGGTCTGCAACTTTGTCGAATTGGGCTTGTGCCATAGTAAAAGCATTGGTATTTTCTGACATTAATGAGTCTCCTTTGTGGGGTAAGTTTTGTAAATAGAAAGACTGGTACGCAAAAACTGGCACCAGCCTGTGTGTAAATATTTAGTTGAGAAGGTTTCTAGTCCCATATCTCCTCAAGAAATTAGCCTATTAACCATATCTCAAATGGCGCTTTTAATCAACCAATCAAAAGCATTAGCCAAACTTTTTGACATATCGAGCGATGCGCTCGAGGGCTTTTTCAATTTGCTCGTAAGAAGTAGCATAAGATGCCCGTGCGAATCCGATGCCGGCATTGCCAAAGCTATCACCAGGCACAATGACCACGCCTTGTTCTTTGAGCAAGCCCATACAAAAATCATCATCGCTCAAACCAAAACCACTGATCTTGGGGAAGCAATAAAAAGCACCTTTAGGCTCAAAAGTGGGCATGCCCAAGGCGTTGAAACCGCTCACAATCAGCTTACGGCGGCGGTCATACTCGGCAATCATTTCTTGCACATAAGGTTCGCCAACGCGCAAGGCTTCCAAACCCGCCATTTGTGCCATAATGGGCGCGCACATCACCGAAAATTGGTGAACACGCACCATCGCGCTGATGATATCTTTGTGCGCGCAGGCATAACCCAGACGCCAACCGGTCATAGCATAGGATTTTGACCAGCCACCCAAGAGGATGGTGCGGTCTTTCATGCCGGGCAGGGCAGAAAAGCAAACATGTTCCTGTCCGTAAACCAAGCGGTCATAAACCTCATCAGCGATCACCAGGAAATTGTGCTTTTGCGCCAGCTCAGCAATTTGTAACAAAGTCTCTTTGCTGGCAACAGCGCCGGTGGGGTTATTGGGGTAGGTTAGGATGATGGCTTTGGTTTTATCGCTTACTGCGGCGGCGATATCTTCGATGGTGGGCACAAAGAGGTTTTCTTCGTGGCTTGCCACTTCAACAACCACGCCACCAGCCAGTTTAACTTCAGGCTCGTAAGACACAAAAGCCGGCGTTGGGACGATAACCTCATCACCCGGCTGTAAAATCGCGGTGCAAGTGAGGTAAAGCGCTTCGGAAACTCCAACGGTAATGATGATTTCATCGGGAGCGTAATTGACCTTATAAAGCTCATTAAGGTGCGCGCCGAGTTCCTGGCGTAATTCCAGCAGGCCTAAGTTGGCAGTGTAATGGGTGGCACCGGACTGTAAGGCGCGGATGCCGGCATCGATGATGGGTTTTGGCGTGGTAAAGTCGGGTTCACCCAGACCAAGTGAAATAACATCATCCATGGTGATGGCAATGTCAAAATACTTTCGGATGCCAGAAGGCTTAAGGTTGGTAACACGCGGGTTAATGAATTCGAACATCAAAACTCCTTGTTTAGGTATTTTTTCTTCATGGTTTAAGAGCTTGCCCAGGAATTGTCACCCAGGTTAAATTTGCCACTTAGCGAGTTAATAACGCAATCATAGCCGATCAGCGAGGCGTCAAGGTGCGAATTGCTCACATGCGCGCCCGGACTGAGGATAGAGTCGCTGATAGAGCTGTTTTGAACCACACAATTAGCGCCAATCGACGTGAAGGGTCCAATAATGGAGCCACTGACACGCGCTTCAGGGTGGATAAAGACCGGCGGTCTGATGATGCTGTCTTCGAGGATGCGCCCATCTTTCATATTGTCGCGACCGTGCTCAAGCAGGTAGCGGTTGGTATCCAGCAGTGCTTCGGATGTGCCTGCGTCAAGCCAGGTGCTGGCTTGCTCGATGCGCATTTTCGCCCCATCTTCCAGAAGGATGTTGATCGCATCCACCAAAAAGTACTCACCTTTTAGGGATATATTGCGCGAGACTTGTTCTTTGATGGCTTTAGAGAGGTCTTTGCCTTCTTTAAAGTAGTAACAGCCAACAACAGCAAGGTTATTGTGCATGTCATTTGGTTTTTCGGTCAATTGCGTTACACAACCCGAGGGGTCCACTTCAGCCACGCCAAAGCGGCGAGGGTCTGGCACGGGCTTTACCCAGGCGATAGCGTCCGCGCTCTCATTTTGCAGATTGCTAAAGTCACTGTCGATGAGCGTGTCTGAAAAGATGGCTAAAGTGGGTCCATCCATGTGTTCGCGGGCTTGCCACAGCGCGTCAGATTGACCGCGCATGGTGCGTTGTTCAACATAGTGCACCGTTTTTTCGGGATGGTGCTTTTGCATGTAGGCTTTGATAACCGGCTCCTGGCCGGGAGACATGATAAAAACGTATTTGAGAGCTTCTTGATCTGGAATGGTTTTAAACATAGCCAAAAGATGGTCAAGCACGGTGGCGCCAGCTAATGAGAGCAGTGGTTTGGGTCTGCTCCAGGTAAGTGGGCGCAAGCGCGAGCCTAAGCCAGCCATGGGGATCAAGATGCTTAGATTTTCTGACATTTCCGTCCTCCAGGTATTTCGCAACCTGAGTGGTGGTTGCCTTTTGTGTCATTATATCCTTTTTAGGGAATATTGGCAGGAAAATTGGATATGGAGAAAAAAAAGTAGCTTGGTCACGAGACTTAATTACTCAAATGAGGGAAAAAAGGCAAGCCGAGATTTTTTCGAATCTATGTCAAAAAAAGTAAAGCGCTGAATACCAGCGTATCCAATCGGTTAAAGCTGGTTCATTTATTGCGATAGCTTGGTTAATTAATCTGTCTGATGAGAATGCAAAAAAACGATCGTTGTATCCAATGACCTTACTAAACTCATTGATTGATGGCTGCAATAAGTTGTTTTTTGGGTGGTGGACAACCGAAAAATATACTTTCTTATAAGGGTATTTTTGAGACCTTGAATCTTCCAGACTTATCGCAAGAACCAAGTTTCGCCACAACTGATTCATACCGCCTTTGAAAGGGCAGTCATGATAAGTTCTGATGTGTTCTATATCAAAGAGCCATGGGTTTTTCAAGGTGATATCCCAATATCGGTAACCACACCCACTATGGTAATAACAGAGAGTCTTGTCCTCAAGGATTGCGGATGCAGGTGAACAGGTATGCCGGCACGTTCGATTTTGGCTTTTAGCTCCTCCGCAAGTTGTGAACTCCGTTTCAGTTAGTTTATGCTCAATCATCCAAAGGTTGAGATCGCCCTGGAAATCATAATATGCGATAGCAATATCTGCATCGGTTCCACTTACCTTGGTATGGTCATTCAAAATGTTATAAGGCTCGTCCCAAAATTCTATTCGAAAACCCCGGTCTAAGTGATCTGTTGCAATGTGAGAAAGATCTGTTTTGACTGAACGTAAGACCAGGCTTCCGATTTGAGGGTCTTCAAGCAGCGGTAAGAATAAATTTGCACAGGCGGCCTGAGAACTTGCCATGTGTCCGAGAAATTTGTGGGATTTAAACGGGAATTTGAGCTGATGCTCTTTGAAACGATTGAAAATAGGCTGATATAGTGGATGACCTTGTTTCACACATTCTTCAGAGAGTATGGCATCATACGGTTGGTTTTTAAAAAAGCCAGGTTCAGAACCGAGGTTAGTCCATTTCCAATCAATTAAGTGAACATAGATCTGACGTTGAAAATCTGTAAGACTGTTTGGGAGACGATATTGCTTGCCATTTATTTCATAGTGTTTCATAACACCAGCTTTCTCACCTTTGCTGATAATACTTTGTAGTATTACGAGAAGGACACATTTTAAAAATGATCACTTATAAGTCGAGTTGTGGCAAGATGCATCTGGACGCCTCATTTTGTAACTTTTAGTTCAGAAAATCGCACCGTTAGGGCAGTGCTGCCAGCAGAACGGGCGATGACGCCTAGTGCGCCTTGTAAATCGGGCCTGGTTTTAAGGCTAAATTGATAAGTGTCGTTTACATAAAAATTGAGTTCTCCGGCATGGGCCTGAATGCCGAAAATATTCCGTGAAGGTGCGCTGGGAGCAAGTTTGCGCGCGCTTTGCCAATTGACCAATCGTGTTGTGCCATCCGGTAGAATTCTATCGACCATAATCTGCCCCTGACAATTTGCCCAAAAACGATAGGTGCCAGATGCACTGTTGCGCCAGAAAATAATGCCGTATTGATCGTCATCAGAACACAAGGCGGTTTCGATGGTAAATTCGAGATGAAAAGATTCAGGCAGAGTGTGTTGGCTAAGGCTAAGCGCCTCTATTTGGTCCCCAGAAATAGCCAGCGATAGGGCGTTGGTTTCATAGCTGACATTAGCCTCAGTTCCTTTTTGGGTTTGCCAAAGGCTCTTATCACTAAAATCATCCATGAAAATAAGATCACCGCGTTGCGTGGGTTCAATGCTGGCTATAACAGGACCAGGAATTTCGCTTGGGCTGGGTTTCGTCTCTGTGGCAGGGAACCATTCGATGGTGGCGCTCGGCAATGAGGTCAGGCTGACTTCTAGGCTGGGTGTGAGCTCAGCCGTGTTTGTTTGCGTGGCGCAGGCGACAAGCAAGAAGCAAGCCAAAAAGGCGCTAAACAGGACCTTTATATGTTTAAAGCAAGTCATGGTGACTGTGGCTTGGAACCGAGCTTTTATCTATTTACTGGCTTAAGGCGTTACATGCTGATGACGTAGTAGCCTTGCTCTGTGTAAGGGCGCATGCCGGCGTGACCCATCATGTCATCCAACATGGGCAAACCTGTGGCGAGGTTTTGTTCATAAACGCCCAAAGCGTGTGAACATGCCAGGCAGATGCCCGCTATGAGACCTTTATCCAGCGCTCTTTGGTAGAGTTTGTTGCCTTCTTCGGCAAGTACAGATGGTAACTTGACCGATGCGCCTTCGAATATTATCTTGACTTCCAATCCGGCTTCACTCAAATCGAGTGCGTTGAGCAGAATGTGCTGAAAACACATTTTCTCACCTTGCATTGCGTAGAACAATACTTTTTCCATGTCAAACCTCCAAGGATCTTGATGGCTTTATTATAAGGGAGATTAGTGAGTTGGTCTTAGCAATCGCTCTTTTGCTCTCTGTTTCATTTTTTTGTGTCTTAAATTAGAAGTTCCAAACCCTTATGGACTTAAAAAATCCTCGATCTATGATTGCAGTATCTATTCTTTCTAAAAGCGGGTTTTGAAACGTATGCTTTGACACCTTGCATAAATATGAACTTTTTAGTCAATGATATAATCAGAAAAACAGAAGCTGTCTAAAAACAGGAGTTTGCAATGATACAGAAAAACATTCTAAAGCCTTTGGCAATCTTTTTATCGTTTTGTTTAATCTTCGGAATGATGAGCCTGCTTAGCAGCATCGATACCAGCGCTCAGGCACCAACCGAGGTTTTTCATACCCCCACGCCTGATGAGAACGGTTATGTTTACCATACGGTAACCGAGGCTGATTTCGCATGCTATAACATTGCTTTAAAATTTAATACCACCGTAGCTGAGATTATCCGCTTGAATAACCTGGACGCAGATTGCACCATCTCGGTTGGCAGAAAACTGCTTATGGCGGTCATTACCGCAACCGCTGCCCCGCCAACGGCGACACCGGATACATCACAACCGACCACACCTCCACAAGACCCCCAACCAACCCAACCGCCCGTGGATTATGTCCCGGAACCGACGGCGATGTTGGACACTGGGAAGATTTGTATTGTCCTTTTCCATGATACCAATGGCAACGGCATGCGCGAGAGCGGCGAAAATTACTTGTATGGCGGTGAAGTAAGCATCAATGATCGCATTGGTACCGTGTCGCGTGTGGGAACCACCGTTGCCGGAGACCCTGAAATCACCACGCCTTTGTGTTTTGATCAATTGCCACCTGGTGAATATAATCTTTCAATTGCCGTGCCGGATGGCTTTAACAGCACCACTGCCAAAAATCATGCTATGACCATCAACCCAGGCGATACCTTAACGGTAGACTTTGGCGCACAAGAAGCCACGCCTGAAAAAACGACCCAAAATGCTGAGGCAGCACCCAGGTCCTGGTTGTTATTCGTCCTCGGAGGCGTGATTTTAGTTTCCGGTTTGGGTCTCTTGTTCTACATGATCCGTTCACGAAGATAAGTTAAAAGCATAGTAAAACAAAAGGAGGCTCCAGCCTCCTTTTTCTTTAAGTCTTTGCTGTGCGGTTTGGGCTGTTATTCTTCCAAGGATATGCTTTCACCCGGATTGAGCACAACAACTTTCGTTTCGGTTTCGGCTTCAACGCGCGTTTTCCATGCTTGGGGATCCTGAGCAATGAGTGGCCAGGTGTTGTAATGAATAGGGATGACCACTTTTGGACGCAGTAGTTTGACCGCGCGCAAGGCGTCATCGGGTCCCATGGTGTAGTTATCGCCGATTGGGATAACAGCCAAGTCAATCCCTTCGTCGCCGATGAGTTTCATGTCGCCAAACAAGCCAGTATCACCTGCCATGTAAATCTTTTTGCCTTCAGGCGTGGTAAGCAACAAGCCGGCAGGGTTGCCGCCATAGCCACCATCAGGCAGCTGTGAACCGTGTAATGCCAAAGTGAGTTTGAGGTAGCCAAAGGGATGCTGAAAGCCACCGCCCAGGTGTTGCGCGTGGGTTTGGTAACCTTGCGCTTCAAACCAATTGCTGATTTCAAAGTTGCTGATGATGAGCGCATTATCGCGTTTGGCAATGTCCAGCGCGTCGCCAACGTGGTCACCATGTCCATGGGTGATAATGATGAAATTTGCAGTGGCTTCTTCAGCGCTGATGGCTGCCACCGGGTTTCCCGTGAAGAAAGGATCCACTAAAAGCTGATGTTCGCCCACCTGCAAACCAAGCGAAGCGTGTCCGTACCAGGTTAAGGTTGTTTTCATTTGTACCTCCAATTTATTTGCTATAAAAAAGCCCCAAGCAGTGTTGGGGCTTTGAAGTGTTTATTTTGCGTAGCTCACCGAGCGGGTTTCACGGATAACGGTTACCCGAATTTGCCCGGGATATTGCAAGGTTTCCTCGATCTCGTCGGCGATGTTCTTTGCCAGTTGGTGAGCCTGATAGTCATCGACCTCTTCGGGCTTAACAATGATGCGCACTTCGCGTCCGGCTTGAATGGCAAAGCTTGATTCCACACCTTTGTGTTCGTTGGCGATGTTTTCAAGCGCCTTGAGACGTTTGATGTATTGCTCGAGGTCTTCGCGGCGCGCGCCGGGTCGGGCACCAGAGATGGCATCAGCCGCTTCGGCAATAACCGCCTCCACTGAAGCTTGATCAACCTCATGGTGATGCGAAGCGATGATGTTTACAACAGCCGGGCTTACACCATGGCGTTTGGCAAACTCTGCACCAATTTGGGCGTGTGTGCCGTCGGTGTTGTGGTCCATGGCTTTGCCCAGGTCGTGGAGCAAGGCGCCGGCTTTGGCGACTTCAATGTTAGCGCCAAGCTCGGCAGCCAACACGCTGGCAATCTTACTGGTTTCAACGGCATGCGCCAATTGGTTTTGTCCATATGAGCTGCGGAACTTGAGCCGACCCAGTTTTTTGATGATCTCAGGATGCAAACCATGCACGGATGCTTCGTAAGCGGCTTCGTTACCCGATTTGATGATGTCGCGTTCCATCTCGGCGCGTTCTTCCGCCAGGATTTTCTCGATGTATGCCGGGTGAATTCTGCCATCCTGCACCAAACGGGTGAGCGTTCGGCGGGCGATTTCGCGGCGCACGGAGTCAAAACAAGAAATGGTTACCGCTTCTGGCGTGTCATCCACAATCACGTCCACACCTGTGGCTTGTTCAAAAGAGCGGATGTTACGGCCGTTGCGACCAACAATGCGACCTTTCATTTCTTCGTTGGGCAGGGTCACCAGCGAGGTGGTCACTTCGGCAACCTTGTCTGAGGCAACGCGTTGAATGGCGTCGGCGATAAGCTCGCGGGCTTTTTCTTCGCCGGTTTCGCGGGCTTCGTTTTCAATTTGGCGAACGATGCGCGCCATATCATTGCGGGCGGTGCGTTCGACTTCTTCAAGCAGGATGTCGCGCGCTTCCTCGGTGCTCAGTTCTGCCACGCGTTGAAGTTCGTTCAAGCGTTCCGCGTAAAGGCTGTCTATTTCGTTGGCACGTTTATCAATGCTGCTTTGGCGTTTGTTGAGCGAGCTTTCACGCTGTTGCATTTGGTCAAAGCGACGGTCAAGTTCTTCGCGGCGTTTTACCAGGCGGTCATCTTCTTTGTTGAGCTCGCTTCGTCGTTGTTGCAGCTCAACTTCAGCCTGGCGGGTGAATTTGAGGGCTTCGTCTTTGGCTTCAAGCTTCACCTGAATGGCTTCTTCGTTTGCGGCGGCAATGATGTCATCGGCAGTACGTTTTAGGCGAATGTCGCGGTTATTGCGCACAAAATTGACAACAATCCAGCCGATTACAGCGCCAAGAATCAGCGCCAGGGCAACCCAAATCCACATGCTGGGGTTGCTAAAATCAAACAGTTTCTCAAAAAAATTCATTTCCAATGCTCCATTTATTCATCACGCGAAGAGCCCTGTTTTTGTGCTTCGTCCCAAAGTTGGCGTGTAACGATGCTTGCGGTTTCATAGTTGAACCCGCGTCTTGCCAAAGCGGCACTCATCTTTTGACGGAAAGCAAGCCAAGGAAGTTCTGTATAACGTCTTGCCAGTTTTGTGCCTGCAGCTCTTGCCAGATTGAGTTCATCCAGGTTTGCTTTTTGCAAAGCATGCTCGATGGTGCTTTCTTCCAATCCTTTGCGGCGAAGCTCAAACCGTAATTGGTTTTGACTGCGCGGGCGAAAGCTTGCCCGGTTGTCAATCCAATCTTCGGCAAAACGGGTATCGTTGAGAAGGCGTTCCTCTTTGAGGCGGTCTATGACTGTTTGAGAGACAAAATCGCTAAAGCCTTTTTTGTTGAGATAGGTTTGCATTTCAGCTTCAGATCTCGCGCGGTAGCTCAAAAAGTGCAAGGCACGGTTGAATGCCACTTCCTGCTCGTCTTTTTCTTGCAGCGTGGCGATCTCTTGCTGACTGAGTTTGCGACCAACTTTGAGCCATGCAGCGGTGAGACGATCGAGTGAAAAAGCAAATTCACCGTCCAGGCTGATGTTCAATCGGCGGGTATTGCGCTTTTGTGGTGTGATCGCAGTGATCTCTTTTGTCATATTATCCAAACAGCCATGGATTAGCTTTATGGCAACGAAACAAAAAACAATGACTGCGGATTTTTGGCAGAAAAAGTCAGAAATATGGAAGAATTAAGCCCCGATACTGCTAAGAACTAAGCAATAAGGGTTATCAGAAAGGCACTAGCCATCCCGTTTTGAGTAAATATGCATTTTTCGATTGCGGTTCCGTAAGCATACGCTTATTTCATTTCCAAAACATAAACTGAGTAAAATCTCAGCATCAAACTGCCAAATAAATCGCCAGGCGATTTCGTCACCATGAATGCCTGCTTACCTGTAATAAACAGAACCCATGCGTGTATTTTTTTATTAATAGCATTATACATTAAAAGACGCACAATTTGGGGAATTTCAAAACTCTTATTTTACAAGCCTAAATTTTTATGAAATACAAAGCATATCATGCTAGAATAATGCTATGGACGATGTAACAAAGCTAAAAGTTGAAGTATTGCACTATGAAGCCCTTGAACGACAGAAAGAGCAACGGTTTAAGCAAATCATCTTGCCTATTATTGTCGTGGGCATCTTGCTTTTAGTCGTTTTAGGCATTGCCATTTATCTGGCGATAAAAGACCCAACTGGTGCAGGCTATAAGGCAGGGCAAATTACTTTGATTATTGTTTTGTTTTTGGCTTTGTTAATTGGTGGTCTTTTGATTTTTGTTTTAATAAAAGCCATTGATGGACTTTACAAATTGAACCAGGAACTCCCCAAGTTAGGCAAAACTGCCTTGGGTGGTGTGGTACAAGTTGAAGAAAAATTGCGCACGGCGGCTGATGCCAGTGTGGAACCGGTTCTGCGTGCAAAAGGCTTTGGTTCGCAGATTAAACAAGTCAGAAAAAGCATTAAAGATCGAATATCCCCGAAAGGTAAACAAGATGAATAAAACTGGAAAGACGATGATTATGATAGCCGGCGCGGTGTTAGGCGCAGTTGTTGGCTTGAAAATGGCGCAAAACTTGGTGAAAGAGATGGAAGCCAACCAAGGGCGATTTCCAATTTCGGGTTCGGATAGCATCAAGGCGGGATTGAGCGCTTTTAGTATTATGAAACAATTAACCGGTGGCAGAGGCTAAGCGAAAGGCCTAAGCATTGTTTGAGATTGTTTTTCTGGGCACTTCTGCCTCGGCGCCTTCCATTCGTCGTGGCTTATCCTCATTAGTGGTTATGCATGAGGAGTATCGCTTTATGGTGGATTGTGGCGAAGGCACCCAACGGCAAATTTTGCGCGCTGGGGTTGGTTTTAAGCGCCTCAATCATATCTTATTGACCCATGGGCATTTGGATCACATCTTAGGTTTGGCGGGCTTGCTTTCCACTTTTATGCGTTGGGAAGCTATTGATGAGGTGAATATTTACGGCACACGCCATACGCTTGATCGGGTGCATGACTTGCTGTTTGGCGTTGTTTTACGCGGACAGGACCCCGGTATGCCGCTCAACCTGATTGAGATTAAACCCGGGCTCATCTTTAATACCGATAAATTTCAAATCAAAGCTTTTTCGGTTGACCATCGGGGCTCGTCTTCACTGGGCTATGTGTTTGAAGAATATCCTCATCGACCATTTTTGGCAGAGCTTGCTGAAAGCCTCAACATTCCACCCGGACCTTGGCGCAGAGATTTGGTGCAAGGGAAAACGGTTGCCTTACAGGATGGTAGATTGATCACCCCTGATATGGTTTTGGGTGAGGCAAAGTCTGGCACAAAGCTGGCTGTGGTGGGTGACGTGGGCAAGCCTTTTAAACTGGTTGATCATGTTCGTGGCGCGGACGCTATCGTAACTGAAGCCACCTATCTTGCCGAAGAGCTCGAAATGGCAGAGAAATTTGGACATAGCACCGCTGAACAAAGTGCGCAACTGGCAAAAGAAGCCGGCGCGAAACAGCTTATTCTTAATCACGTGTCGCGCCGCTATCGCGATGACGCCATTCTGGCAGAAGCCCAGGCGATATTCCCGAATACCCACCTGGCGAACGATTTTGATGCCTTTCAGATTAAAGCCAGTACTGCCTAAGCCCAAGGCTTGGCGTTTAGAAATTCTCTGACCTTGATTCATGTTAGAATCAACCTCACTTATGGATAAAAAATTAAAGCTGGTTCTCGCCTCCGCATCTCCACGACGCAAGGAGCTTTTGGCGTTGATGGGCATGCCTTTTGAGACGCGACCAGGACATTTTGCAGAGCCTAAAATGGCTGACCAAGAGGTCGTGGACTACGTTAGTGCCTTAGCCGCGGCAAAGGCAGCGCATGTTGAGGCTTTTCCCGATGAGCTTTTGCTGGCTGCGGATACCATTGTGGAAATGGATGCCAGGATTTTGGGCAAACCAGCTGATGATGATGAAGCCAGGCAAACCCTGTGTGATTTGCGTGGGAAAGCTCATCATGTTTACACCGCATTGAATCTTCATGATGTTTCAAGCGGAGAAACCATGCGAACTGTTTGTAAAACCGTTGTTTTTATGCGTGAATGGCATAGCGAAGAACAGTCCGCCTACTTATATAAAGGCACATATCGCGATAAAGCGGGTGGCTATGCCATCCAGGATGATGATTTCCATCCGGTGGAGCGCATCGAAGGCTGTTATGCCAATGTGATGGGCTTACCCCTGTGTCATCTTTATCGTTTGTTTGAACTCAAAGGGCTGCCTTTACCGCAAGATTTGCCAGAAGCCTGCCAAAATCACATCAGGACAAGCTGTGACTACTATCCAACCATTTTGCAAAACGCGGAATGGCAAGGCATATCAGGTTGATGCTTATGAAACGACTTATTCTCATTTTAATTATTTTTAGCCTACTACTTGGGGCTTGTGACTTAACCACGCCGACCAAGGTTGAAGAAACCCCAACACCTGAACCGACCTCAACATTGCCAAGCCCAATCGTTTCGCGCGAAGACTTGCCCGATGTTGAAGCCGCTGCAGGGAAGTACTTTGAGCTTTGGCAAGCAGAAGATTATGCCGGTATGTATGGTTATCTGACGGTTAATGCCAAGGCAAGTTATAACCAAGAAGATTTCATCGCCAAACATAAAAAAACAGCGATAGATTTGACCATGAAGACGGTAAGTTTTCAAACCCTCTCAAGTTTGCTCAGTGCGAATGCCGCCCAGTTGAGCTATCGCATTAGCTATGAAACCAATTTAATTGGCAAGCTGGAACGCGATACCATCATGAACATGCAGCTTGAAGGTGAAAACTGGCGTATCCATTGGGAACCAAGCATGATGTTGCCTGAGCTCGCGGATGGCAATTATCTGGAACTTGTGCTCACCATCCCAACGCGGGGAAACATTTATTCCTCAGATGCCTCTGATAACTATCCTTTGGTAGCGTTTACCGATGCTGTTTCTTTAACGATTGTCCCAGGTCGGATCAATCCAGACCAGGAAGATAGATTGGTTGAATTTTTGGCAGAGCTTACTAACCAAAGTGTTGATGCTGTAAAGCAAAAATATGCCTATGCTCAGCCGGATTGGTCAGTGTCTATTGGCGATATTTCCGCGGAGGCTGCTGCCCAGAACAGCTCACGTATTGATGCCTTTGCCGGGCTTTACCTGCAGCCTTTTAAATCCCGTTTTTATTATGACAACGGTATCGCGCCTCATGTTACCGGCTATATGTTGGGTATCTCAGCTGAGGACCAGGAAAAGTATCAACGTCTGGGCTATAAAATAGATGAAACCGTTGGCGCGAGTGGCTTGGAGCTTTGGGGTGAAAAGTATCTTGCGGGAACGCGAGGCGCTGATCTTTATGTGAAAGACAAGGACGCTAAGATTGTGACCAAGCTGGCTTCAACAGAAGCCAAAGCAGCCCAATCGATTACAACAACAATTGATAGCCGTCTGCAATATTGGTTGCAGCGCTCAATGGGTAATCAGGTAGGCGCGGTAGTGGTGCTCGAACGGGATACCAGCCGCGTATTGGCGATGGCATCAAGCCCAGGTTTTGATCCTAACATTTTTAATCCGCTCATCCACACTCATTATGAAGTTGCTGACCTAATCCAAAATGTGCGGCAACCGCTTTACAACCGTGCTTCGCAGGGCGTTTACGCGCCAGGATCTATTTTTAAGGTGATTTCGATGATTGCCGCGTTGCAAACCGGTGTTTTCACACCCGATCGCGTTTATCGTTGCGATAACCGTTGGTATGAGTATGACGGATGGGTGGGTGATAACTGGACCTACACCCGCGGATTTGATGCAGATGGTGACCTCACCTTGGTGCAGGGTTTGATGCGCTCTTGTAACCCCTGGTTTTGGCATATCGGGCTAACCCTATGGAATGACGGTTACACCACATCCATCCCTGATGAAGCCAAAATGTATGGTTTAGGCGTGCGAACCGGCATTGAAATTGAAGAGTTTGAAGGCCAAGTTAACTACCCGGATAATGCTTTTGAATATTTCCAAATGGCGATTGGGCAAAGCACATTGCAAATTAGTGCCTTGCAAGCGGCAAATTTTACTGCCGCAATCGGCAACGGTGGCTATTTGCATCGCCCAACTGTGGTTGACCGCATCGGATTTATGGGTGAAGAGCCAAGTTATGTGTTTGAAAAGCCAGAACTCATTCGCAAGGTTGACACCTTGCCAGAGAACCTGGAAGCAGTCGTTCAAGGTATGACGCAGGTCATTCGCAATCCCAGAGGTACTGCCGCCTGGCAATTTACCAACTTTAGCGGTACTCTGGCTGGCAAAACAGGTACAGCTGAAACAGCATTGGGTACGCCTCATGCCTGGTTCATTGGCTTCACCAACAATGAAGACCCAGATAAGCCAGATATTGCCGTGGCAGTTGTTTTGGAATATGCCGGAGAGGGTTCAGAGATGGCAGCGCCCCTCTTTAGACGCGCTGTATCGCTTTACTTTTCAAATGCGGACCAACCCGGTGGCACCCTCCCATGGGAAAAGCGACCTTATCAGCTTTTGGATAAAGAAGAGGAATAGCCCTTGAGCGACAGGCAAGAACTGCTTCAAGGTTTGGTGATACGGTCACAAGCGGGGTGGATGACCGTGCGAACGGAAAATGGCGACTTTCAATGCCGGGTGCGTGGGCGCTTAAGGCGAGGTAGAGCCGAAGGTGATTTGGTGGCAGTCGGCGACCAAGTGAAGCTTGCACCCCAGCCGGATGGCACCGGACGCATCGAGGAAGTGTTACCACGCCATAGTGTGCTTTCCAGGCAGCTTTCCGGCGTCAATTATGACTATCAGCAAATTATTTTAGCCAATCCGGATCAGGCTTTTTTTGTGTTTGCGGTTTCAAACCCGGAACCACGCTTGCGCATGCTGGATCGTTTTTTGGTGGTTGCTGAGCGCGCGCACATTCCCTCTGTGATTGTTGCCAATAAGGTGGATCTCATCGGACTGGACGCCGCCAAAGAGATCTTTGGCATGTACGAAGAAATCGGCTATCCAGTGATTTATGCCAGCGCGAAAACAGGAGCTGGAACAGCTGAGTTGCGCGAGAGATTCGCGGGGCAAATCAGCACCCTGGCAGGACCAAGTGGGGTGGGTAAAAGCAGTTTGATTAATGCTGCCATTCCCGGGGTTAAGCTGGAAGTAGGTGAGGTGAGTCAGGCCGGCGTAGGCAAGGGCAAGCACACCACACAAGTGCGCCAGTTGATACCTTTACCTGAAGGTGGTTATATCGCCGATGTGCCCGGATTGCGCACAGTTGCCCTTTGGGATATCGAGGGTGAAGAGTTGGATGCCTATTTTATTGAAATCGCGCCGCTTGTGCCTTTTTGCCAGTTTAACGACTGCAGCCATAGCCACGAACCTGGCTGTGCCGTGCGTGAGGCAAGCGAGACCGGGAAAATAAACCCACTTCGCTATGATTCCTATTTGCGTTTGCGCTTTGGACACCCACAAGATGATTACTTTGAAGAGGACGAAGATGAAGATTAGCCCTTTTTTGAAATTATTTTTACTGTTGACCGTTAGCACGCTCCTATTGCTTGCGTGTAATCCAAAACCAAGCCCAAGTCCTTTGCCAACAGGCGGTCCTGTTATTGAAACAGAACCCGTTATTGGCGTTGAGCCGACTGCCACAGCCACTGAAACCGCTCCCAGTGTGTTAAACGTTTGTATTGCCGGTGAACCGGAGAGTTTGTATCGCTATGATGGTAAAAACACTTTGGTTAAACAGAGCATTTTTGCCGCTTTGTACGGTCACCACAACGGTGAGGACTTACTCGCTATGGTGCCCAACCTTGAAAACACCGAAACCTTTAATCATGAAAGCATCTTGCCAGAACAAGGTATGAACGTATTGGCGGCTGATGGCATGGTGCAGGTGCTCAAACCCGGTTTAGCCGTTTTTGGAAGTGAATCAACAGAAGTGATTGCGTGGGAAGCAGATAGACCCATGACGCAGTCTACTATTATATATAGGCTCAATCCAGGTCAGCTGTGGTCTGATGGCACACCCCTAAACGCGCATGATGTGCTCTACACTTATCATCTCTTGCGCCGCCTCAATTTGCCAGCGAACCAATGGGCGCTTGATCGCACCGCGAATATGGAAGCCCTTGATGACAACACAATCCGCTGGACGGGCATCCCGGGCTATATAGCTGCGGATTTGATGGCATTCTTTTGGAAGCCCATTCCCGCACATCTTTTTGAAAGCATGCCTGATGAGCAAATTGCAGAACACCCCATGGCAGCGCGCACACCTCTTGGATGGGGTGCCTGGCGCATGACAAATTGGCAAGCCGGCACACAGATCAGTTTTGAAAAGAACCCAAACCTATTGCCAGATAGTGGGAAGCAGGCTCATTTTGATACGCTCAATTTTTTGATTGTGCCAGATGTGGAGCAAGCTTTGGCAAAATTGGAACGGGGTGAGTGCCACATTTTGGATAAATCTTATCAGCTTGAAGCCTTGGATGACGCACGTTTGACCGACTTGGCAAGTAAGTATCACCTGGTGCTTGAAGATTACAAAGCTGTTGAACAGCTGGTTTTTGGTATTGCATCAAATGCTGCTTATAGCAGAGCAGACTTTTTTGGCGATGTGAGAACGCGACAAGCCATCAGAGCGTGCATCAACGAGCCAGCCATGGTCTCTGGCTTGTTCGAAAAAGCCTGGATGCAAGCCCGGGTGGCGGACGGCATCGATCCAAGCCAGTTTAGCAGCAACAGCGGGCTTAATGCGCATGATCTGCTCAATGAAATTGGCTGGACACTGGATGGCGTTAGTGATGGTGTGCGTATCGCGCGGGATGTTGCCAATGTCGCCGATGGCAGTGCGTTTAGGGTGCGTTTGCTGAGTGGGCAAGGTGCTCAAAGCCAGGCTATTGCCAGGAATGTGCTTGATCGCTTGGCTGCTTGTGGAATTGCAGTTAGCCATGAAAGCATGCCCTCTAACCAGCTTTACGCGCCTGGTCCTGATGGCGCTCTTTTCGGCCGGCAATTTGACCTGGCAATCATCAATTGGGGTTATTTGGCGCAACAAGACTGTGAGCTTTACGTCAGTGGGCAAATTCCACACACCGGGAACTATTGGATTGGCACAAATGTTGCCGGATTGAATGATTCAGGTTTCGATTTTGCTTGCGCCAAGGGTCTAGCAAGCGCTGAGGAAGCGATGCTCCATTACACCCCAGCAGTGCCTTTGATGCCCCAAATCAGGCTTTGGCTTGTGTCAAAAGAATTGGACCTGCCGGAAAAGGCCCAATTTGAGCTTATAAACGACATTAAACTGAGTCATCCATAAAGCTTTAAGGCATCTTTTTTGACTGCAGAGCCAAATTAATTTCATGTAAACCATCTGATAGTTAATGATGCTGAAACAGCCCAATTTTGACCTTGGTTTGCTTGACAGGTTCAAGAGGCTATGCTAATATTTCAATAATCGCGCCCATTTAATGAATGGGTAATCCAACTGGGATAAGGTTTAAAAGATAACGAAAAATTAGGTTAGTGGAGAAGCCTACACAATGCGTTACAAGTTACCAAACCCAATATTTTTTCACACCAAACCTATTAAGGAGGATCTAGTATGAAACGTTTTACGTATGTACTCTTTTCACTGGTAATGGTTTTTGCGTTGATGCTTGCAGCATGCCAACCAAAACCCACTCCAACAGTGGAACCACCGGTCGATGATCCAGTCGTGGACAAACCGGAACCTACAGATGAGCCGGAACCTGTTGATGAACCGGATCCCGTAGATGAACCCGACCCCACAGAAGAACCCGAACCCGAGCCCGAACCCGAACCCGAACCCGAACCCACTACCCGCGTAGGCGGTTGGTTGGATGAAATCATTGTTTCGGTAATTGATGCTCCCTCGGTCATCGTTCAATTGGAAGCTAAATCAATTGATATTTACGTCAACGGTTTTGGCACCAATGACCTTGATCAACTCAACAAATCGGGTTTGCCCTACACCACCTCGAATGGTACCTACTACACCATTCAATTTAACCCAGCTGAATTCAATGAGGGCATTAACGCATTCCGCAATCGCAAAGTCCGCGAAGCCTTCAACTACCTGATTGACCGCAACTATATCAACCAGGAATTCTACGCTGGTGGTGCATTGCCCAAATGGTTCCCAATCATGACCAACTTTGGTGACTACGCCCTCTTAGCAGACACCGCACGCCGACTTGAAACTGAATACGCCTACAACTTTGACAAAGCCAAAGAAATCATCGATGCTGAAATGGAAGCCATGGGCTATCCTCTCACCGATGGCAAATACGTCAATGCTGATGGCGAACAATATAATGTTGTTTTCCTTGTCCGCAACGATGGTGATGGCACTCGTAAAGCATGGGGTCTCTACCTCCAAGAACAGATGGAAAAACTCGGTTTCGCTGTTGACTTCCGCGAAGGCACCGGTGGCGACCTTGGTCCCATCTGGATTGCTGGTGATCCCACCGCAGGCGAATGGCACATCTACACCGGTGGTTGGGGTGCTTCGGTTTTGAACCGTGACCAATCCAACATCTTCCAGGAAATGTATCTGCCAACCTCTCAACAGGGCTTGCCCGTGTTTGAGCTGAATGATCCAGATCCTGTCTTCCAGGAACTTGGCGACAAACTCTACAACCGCGAATTCACTACCATGGAACAACGCGCCGAAATGATGGCACAGGCACTTGAGCTCTCTCTCCAAGACTCATTGCAGGTCATGGTTGTTGACTCCAAACGCTTCGTACCTCATCAGGAAGGCTTGGTTGCTACAACCGACCTCGCTGCTGGTATTGAAAGCGCTCAAATCACCCCCTACACCCTTCGCTGGGCTGACCAAGAGGGTGGAACCGTTCGCTGGGCAACCCAACCATTCTTGTTCAATGGTCCATGGAACCCCGTGCAAGGTTCAAACACGACTTCTGACCAAGGTGCAGTTCGCATGACCGTTGGCTATGCCACCACATACGATCCCTACACCGGTCTTTTGAATGCCTTCTGGGTTGACAAAGCCGAAGTCACCGTTCAAACTGGTTTACCTGTCCAGAAAACTTTGGATTGGGTTGACCTGAAATTTGCTGACGAAATCGTTGTTCCTGAAGATGCCTGGGCTGACTGGGATGCCGAAACACAAACCTTCATCACTGTTGGTGAGAAGAGTGAAGGCGAACCTGTAACCGCTACAGCGAAATCTACTGTTTACTTCCGCCCCGACCTCTTTGACGTGGTCAAATGGCATGATGGAAGCAACCTTGAATTCGCCGATATCTTGATGGCATACATCATGGACTTCGATCGCGCCAAAGAAGCATCCGCTATCTTTGACCAACAAGCCGTTGGTGCTTTCAATGTCTTTATGTCCACCTTCAAGGGCTTCAAGATCATCTCCACTGATCCCCTGGTTATGGAAGGCTACCAAGACACCTTCAGCGCAGACGCTGAACTCATCGCCCCCATTGGCTACTCCTGGATTAACAACTTCCAGGGCGAAGGCTCATTCGCATCTTATGCAATGATGAACTCCGCAGAAGCAGCCAAAGAACTTGCCTACTCTGAACGTAAAGCTCTTGAGCTCGAAGTTGAGCAAACCAGCACCATTGGTGGTCCCAGCTTGGATATCCTTACTGCCCACCTGGACAAATTGATTGAAGAAGGCCCCATCCCCTACGAACCCACCTTGGGTCAATACATCACTTCTGAGCAAGCTGTTGCCCGCTATCAAGCACTGAAAGATCACTTTACAAAGTACGGCAACTACCACCAGGGCGTTGGTCCTTACTTCCTCAAGTCTGTTGACTTGAACGGTAAATCACTCGTCATGGCTCACTGGGATCAATTCCCCGATCTCGCTGATCGCTGGTCAATGTACTCTGCACCAAAGATTGCAGAAGTCGAAATTGAAGCTCCTGGTCAGGTCATGGGTGGTGAAGAAGCTGAATTTGATATCTATGTCACCTTCAATGGTAAACCCTATGAAATGAAAGATATCAAAGAAGTTAAATTCCTGGTCTACGATGCTGAGAATAACGTTGTTCTTATCAGCACCGCCGAAGCCGTTGAAGATGGTCACTACATGATCAAATTCACCGGTGATGAGACCCAGAAGTTTGGCGATGGCGCCACCAAGCTTGAAGTTGCAGTCATCTCGCTTGCTGTTGCACAGCCGACCTTTGAAGCCATTGAGTTCATTACCACCCAGTAAACTGCGTGGTTAAATAGCTCCCAAAAGGGGCAAGTTTTCTAACTTGCCCCTTTCTTTTACAAAAGGAACAGGGAGGTCGCCCTAAATGACTACTGAATCTATTTCACAAGAGAGCACTATACAATACGCAAGGAAAGCAACCCGAGATACCGCAAAACGCTTGGCTCGGTTCTTTTCTATTCGTCTTGTATTGCAAATGCTTACCATTGTTATTGGCGTTTACATCACCATTTTGGTTGCCAATATGGGAGGCTATGTGGATACCATCCTAAGAGCTTCGATTATTGAGCAAGCCAACATGGAAGTATCTGCTATGGTTGCCAATACAAATACGCCACCAGATAAACGTGCAGAGATGGTTAAAGATCTCATTGCTGAACGTGAAACTTTGGCTGGCTTAGACAAACCATTTATCCGTCGCTCTTTCACTCACCTTTGGAACGCACTCACCCTCAATTTTGGTCGCGCGCGTTTTATGGTGAGTAATCATGGCTCGAGAATGGTAAGGAATATTATTTTGGAGCGGCTTCCTGCCACGCTGCTCTTAATGGGCACATCGCAGCTATTGCTATTCGCAGTAACAATTAGTGTAGCATTAGCGGTGTCGCGCCATTATGGAAGTGCCTGGGACAGAATCATTGTTGCCATGTCGCCCACATCTTCCATTCCGCCATGGTTTTACGGTATCTTCCTCATCCTCATTTTTGCGGCATGGCTAAAAGTTCTGCCTTTTAGTGGTATGGTAGACGCGCCACCACCACCTACAAAATGGCAATACTTTTTGAACATTCTCAAACACCTCATCTTACCTGCCGGCTCGTTGTTTATCTCCGGATTCTTTATTAGCACTTACTCCTGGAGAACATTCTTCCTGATTTACTCAAGTGAAGACTACGTAGACATGGCAAAGGCAAAAGGTTTGAGCTCTCGCGCTATTGAGCGACGCTATATCTTGCGGCCAACTTTGCCCAGCATTATTACCAGCTTTGCGCTTTTGCTGGTTGGTATCTGGACCGGTGCCACACTGACGGAAACTATTTTCCTATGGCCAGGACTTGGCACAACTATTTTTGAGGCTATTAGTAAGTACGATACCGCGGTAATTGTGGGTACCACCATCATCCAAGCCTATTTACTTGGTATTACCGTGTTCTTCCTTGATTTCTTGTATGCAATTGTTGACCCCAGGGTCAAATTGGGTGGAGGCAGATAAAATGAAAAAGTTCACAGATTCATTAAAAGACTTTGCCAGGTATCCTTCAGCGATTGCAGGTTTGTTGATTGTTCTCGGATTGATCCTTTTCTCAATCTACACAATGATCAAGATCCCTTATAGGGAAGCCATTTACCAGTGGCGTGGAACAGAAGCAGTTGTTTATAAGAACCCTAAAAACGCAAAGCCAACTTGGTTCAACTGGTTTTTGAAAGACAAACTACCTGTTTCAGTTGATGTTGTTGCTGGTGAAGTGGATGAATTCACAAAGGAATCAACCCCACGTGAAAAAGGTGGCAATTCGATTGATTTTGAATATACCTTTGATTACAACTACAATCAGTTGCCCCAGGATATATTCATGTACTTTACATCGAATTACAATGACAAAAACCCGTTTGTGGTCATCACCATGACCACGCCATCCGGCGAAGAAATTAAAGTCTTTGATGCTGGCATCTCGCGAAGAACCAATGTGCGCTTTGGACAAGACGAAAACTTACTCAAACGGTTAAACCGATTACATCAGCGTGATTCAGAAAATCAGTTACGTAATGTAATGGAAGGCTTGTTCTCTAAGTTTACAACCGTCCCACCAGTAATGGATAAAGGTACTTATGTTTTGAATATCAAAGCAACTACCTTTGAAGAGGGCTCAGATGTAGACGCGGAACTGGTGATGCATGGCACTGTGTTTGGGCTCTTTGGTACTGATCATATGCGCCGGGACCTTAAAGTTGCCATGATGTGGGGCGCACCCATTGCTTTGGCATTTGGTTTAACTGCTGCTCTGGGCTCTGCCATCATCACCATGTTTATTTCCGCTTTGGGAACATGGTTTGGTGGATGGTTGGATGAGCTCATCCAAAGAATTACTGAAGTCAACATGGTTATCCCCTATTTAGCCATCTTGATTATGGTGGGTACTTTTTACTCAAAGAGTATTTGGACGCTTTTGGTGGTAACCATTTTACTCAATATATTCTCTGGGGCGATTAAGTCTCAGAGGGCGATTTTCTTGCAGGTTAAAGAATCAACCTATATTGAGGCGGCAAAAGCTTATGGCGCAAATGACTTCCGTATCATTACCCGCTATATGATCCCCCGCATCATTCCCATGTTGATCCCTGGTTTGGTATCAGCAGTTCCTTCCTATGTCTTCCTGGAAGCATCACTGGCGCTTTTAGGTCTTGGTGACCCAACCGTGCCTACCTGGGGTAAGGTGATTAACGACGCTCGTTCCTATGGCGCCTTGTATCAGAACATGTTCTACTGGATTTTGGAACCAGCAACATTCTTGATGATTACTGGGCTTGGGTTTGCAATGTTAGGCTTCGCGCTTGACCGAATCTTTAACCCAAGACTGAGAGGTATGTAAGATGGCAAAACAAAAACCCGTCTCTGTTGGAACAGAAGCAATCAAGGAGGCAAAGCGAAAAGCCGAATTGATGAGCATGATGAGCGATACAACCCATAAAGTGGGTGAAGTAAAGCATGACTTGCTCCTGAGTATTAAGGACCTCAAACTTCACTTTGAAACCGTTCGTGGCCCTGTGCAAGCTGTTGACGGCGTGAACTTTGATTTGGTTACGAACAAAGCCGTTGTTGTGGTTGGAGAATCCGGCTGTGGTAAGAGTTCCCTGGCAAAGGCTGTTTTGCGCTTATTACCGCGAAACGTTGCGCACTATTCTGGTGAAGTTTGGTTGCGTGATGTGGATACGATGGCACTCAATGATGAAGACTACCGCGAAGATATTCGTTGGGTAAAGATTTCAATGGTGCCCCAAGCGGCAATGAACTCGCTGAACCCTGTTTTGCGCGTGGGTGATCAAGTTGCAGAGCCTATGATCGTCCACTATGGCATGCCAAAAGAAGAAGCCATGCAACAAGCGGCTATCATGTTCCGCAACGTGGGTGTGCCGGTTGACTTTTTGACCCGTTACCCCTTTGAACTTTCAGGTGGTATGCGCCAACGTGTGGCTATTGCTATGGCATTGGTTACTGGTCCGGATTTGGTTATTTTGGATGAGCCCACTTCCGCGCTGGACGTTTTGACCCAAGCCAACATCTTTAACCTGCTCAAGCGCATTAAGGCTAACCTGGAAACAAGCTTTATCCTGATTACCCATGATATCTCCACCTCTTCTGAATTGGCAGATATTGTGGCAGTGATGTACGCAGGAAAAATTGTTGAAGTGAGCGAATCGCATCGCTTCTTTAGCAACCCACGTCACCCATATTCCAAAGCACTGATGGCCAGTGTGCCTCGCTTGCGCGAACGCGAAGAACCCCATTTTATCCATGGTAAGCCACCATCACTCATCAACCCGCCCACAGGTTGTCGCTTTAAAGATCGCTGTCCCAACCGATTTGAAAAATGCGAAGAAGAGCCTGAAATCTTCCGCTTTGAAGATGACTGGGTTGCGTGTTGGCTCTATGAAGGAGAAGGTGAATAGAATGACAGAACAAATCGAAAACAATGAAATTGAAGAAATTGAAGCCTTTGACGATCTGGACGATGGCTTTGTTCTTGACATTCGAGGGCTAAAAGTTTACTTCGAGTTACGCAAACGCGGTTTTCAACATGCTGGTTTTGTGCGCGCTGTGGATGGTGTGGATCTGAACTTAAGACGTGGCGAAACCATCGCTATTGTGGGTGAGTCTGGCTGTGGTAAAACCAGTTTGATGAAGACCATCCTGCGCCTCAACACACCCACTGGTGGTGAGATCGAGTTTGATGGCGAAATCATCAATGACCTCAAAGCCAACGCGCTCAAGAATGTTCGTCGCAAGATTGGTTACGTACAGCAAGACCCCTATGGCGCTTTGGCACCATTCATGAACGTGCGCTCCATTCTTGAAGAACCCTTGAAGGTTAATGGCATCACTGACCGTCAGGAACGGCATGACCGAGTGGTTAAAGTGCTTGAAGAAGTACGCATGACCCCGGTTGAAGACTTCCTTGAAAAATTCCCTCACCAACTCAGTGGTGGGCAGCAACAACGCATCGTCATTGCCCGCGCAATGATTTTGGACCCCATTTTGCTGGTGGCTGATGAGCCCGTTTCGATGTTGGATGCCTCAGTTCGTGTTGAAATTCTCAAACTTTTGCGCTCTTTGCAAGAAGAACACAATCTGGCGGTAATCTATATCACCCATGACCTTGCAACCGTACGTTACTTCTCAGAGTACATCTATGTAATGTATGCCGGCCAGGTTATTGAGAAAGCACAAGAAGCTGATCTCATCAACAATACCGCGCATCCTTACACGCACGCCCTGTTGGCTGCTACTTCAGACCCTGATCCGAAGAACGTTGATGAATTCCAGGATGTTCCCCCAGGAGAACCGCCAAGCCTGGTAACACCACCTGCTGGCTGTCGTTTCCACCCGCGTTGCCCGCACATGATCCCGAATCTGTGTGAAATTGAGCGACCACCAGAGTTTGATCTGGGCAACGATCATCAAGTCGCCTGTTGGCTCTTTAGAGAACACCCGATTTACCGGGAATTCGAAAACGAAGCTGAGTAAAGAACAGGGTAGCTTGTTAAGATTTAGCTCAAAAAATATGATTATTCTTGGTGGCGTTTTGCTTGTGCTAAGCGTCATCATTCCCGCGCTAAGGCTGGTAGATATACTACCAGCCTGGCTCTGGATTGACTTTGTGTCCTATGCCATGATGGTGAGTGGTTTATTCATTGGCATGATGGGCATTTTTTCCTTTGCCAAAGCCTCACGTGACAAACATCGGGAAGAACGGCAATTCGAACAGTTTTTAGAGGACGAAGACGAGTCTAAACAGTAAGAATGAGCCGAAAAAAATATATCAACGCCTACGAAACCGTCTATGAATATGACGAAAAAGGGCGCGAAACCCGAAAACTCCAATACAGGGGTCAATATTTTAAGGTGATGCTGGATGAGGCAGGGTTAAAGCGTTACAAACTCAGCCAAATCCTTTCTTTTTTGCTTGTCGCCCTCATTCAAATCGGACTTGGTTTTTTAAACAATGCTGGTGGGCGTGTGTTGTATGTAAGTTTGCCTTATGTGGCAGTGTTTTTCCCTCTGTTGTATTGGGCGATTGCTGCCTTTCGGCTGCCTTCCCAACAGCAGGAATTCAGGCTTGAAGTTATTGGGCTTAGTTTTGACCGCGTTAAACTAACCAGCTTAATTGTGACTGTTTTTGCAGCGATTGCAAGTTTGGGGCTGATCGTTTTTCTCATCCTTTTTAGGCCAGTAAACTTTTTATTTGATCTCTTATTCCTTATTGGCGAGTTAATTGTCTTTGCCATCGCGCTTTTCGCGCGTCTTAAAAGCCAAAAAATAGAAATTCGCGTTATTGAAGCGCCTTTAAAGCTGTAAATTGTTTTTTGTGCTTATATTTACCATAATATATGTAGAATGCGTTATAATAGTGCCATAACTGCCTTGCTCTGGGCAGTGAGGTCCTTTACTGTCAATCTTTAATCCGTTTAAAAGGGCGACGGTGTTTTAATTGACAGTTAAGCGACTCGAGGTTTATAATAAACTAAATTCAAATGGAGAATAGGAGAAAAATGAGTAAATTAGCACGTATCTTATCCCTTCTGATCGTCACCGTTATGCTTGGTGGCATGCTCGCAGCATGTGGCCAAACTGTGACGCCAGATCCTACCGAGCCACCAGTTGTAGACCCGGTGGACGAACCAGAACCCACAGAAGAACCGGAACCTGTTGATGAACCGGAACCCACAGAAGAACCAGAGCCCGTTGATGAACCGGAACCCACAGAAGAACCCGTCGTTTTTGAAGACGAACCCTACGGCGAGAATCTTCCCACGGCTCCTTCAATCGACACACCTTTGGTTGTAGCCTATAGCGCATTCTCCGAGAAGTTCAGCCCCTTCTTCTCTGAAACTGCGTACGATAGCGATGTCGCTGGCATGACCCAAATTGGTTTGATGACCACTGACCGCTTAGGCAAAATTATTGAAAACGCCATCGAAGGCGAAATCTCTGAATACAATGCTGTTCCCTACGAATACAAGGGCGCCGCAAACCTCACAGTTGATTACGATCCTGACACTAAGCAGACTACTTACAAGGCACGCATGCGCGTTGGTATGAAGTTCTCTGATGGCGAACCCGTAACGGCTGATGATGTTATCTTCACCTACTACACCTACTTGGATCCTTCCTATGTTGGTTCCACCAGCCTCAAATCGTATCCCATCATTGGTTTGCAAGAGTACCTGACCCAAACCCCAACCGCGGTTTTGGAACGCTACCAAAAGTATGCTGAAGATATCTTTGCTGCTGGCCGCGATCACGAACACTCAGATTCCGATGCCTGGACCAAAGAACTCCAGGATGCTTTCTGGGCTGAAGTTGATAAGTACGGTATGGAACGCACTCAAGAAATCGTCACCTACGTTTTGAATAACTATGTTGACACATACGCCGAAGCCATCACCGGTAAAACCGCTGAAGAAGTCAAAGAAAGCGAAGGCCTTCAGGTCGCCCTCGGTATGGGCCTCTGGGGCTTTGGTGGCTTAGAATGTAAAGAAGAAGTTGCTGAAGGCGAAGATTGTCCAGAAGAAGCTGGCCAAATCTTCAAAACTGCTTACCTCGAAAAAGAATTCGACCTCGAAACCGAATTCCCCACCGTTGATGACTACTATGCTGACATCTTGGCTGCCTACGAAAACGACGTTGTCATAGCCTGGGATACAGAAGCCGCTGGCGACAACAAAGACGTCAAGGGTTCTGCAACCACCGAATTCATTAAAGAATGGGGTCCCAAGGACGAAGAAACCGGCGGCGAAGGCGTTCCCAACATTGCTGGTATCCGCAAGATTGATGATTACACTATCGAAGTCGTTCTGGATGGTTTTTCCGCACCCGCAGTTTACTCCGTGCTTGGTGTTAGCGTTACCCCATTGCACTACTACGGTGACAAAGAACAATATGACTACGAAAACAATAAGTTCGGTTTCCCCTTCGGTGATCTGAGCAAACAACTTAGCCTCACCGGAAAACCCATGGGCGCTGGCCCCTACAAATTTGTTGAATACAACAACCGTGTTGTTCGCTTTGAAGCCAACGAACACTATTACAAGGGCTGCCCCAAGATCCGCGAAATCCAATTCAAGGAAACTGACTCACGTGACGTTGCTTCCGCTTTGAACACTGGTGATGCTGACGCTGGCGAACTCTCCTTTAACATGGAACGCTTCCAAGAAGTTATGGGTTATAACAGCAATGGCGAAACCACTGGTGACGTGATTACCCTGATCAAAGTTGACAACCTTGGCTACGGTTACATCGGTATCAACGCTGACACCGTCAACGTTGGTGGTTCACCTAGCTCAGATGCATCCAAGGCTCTCCGCAAGGCATTGGCAACCATCCTGGCAGTCCGCCGTGATGTTGCTATTGCTACTTACTACGGTGAGTTTGCATCCGTTATTAACTACCCCATTTCCAACACCAGCTGGGCTGCTCCTCAACCCACCGATGACGATTACGAAATCGCCTTCTCGGTTGACGTTGAAGGTAAGCCCATCTACACTGCTGACATGGAACCCGAAGCCAAATACGAAGCTGCCCGCCAGGCTGCTTTAGGTTTCTTCGAAGCTGCCGGCTACACCATTGCTGATGGTAAAGTAACCGAAGCTCCCGAAGGCGCCAAGATGGCTTACGAATTGATTATTCCTGGTGACGGTACTGGTGATCACCCTGCATTCGCTATCATCACTGACGCAAAAGCTGATCTCGAACTGCTTGGTTTTGAACTGCTCATCAACGATCCTTCCAGCGCCAACGTTCTTTGGAATGCTCTGGATTCCGGTCAACAAGAACTGTGGACTGCAGCATGGGGCTCAACCATTGATCCTGATATGTACCAGGTCTACCACAGCAACAACGTTGTTGGCGAAGGTGGAACTGACTCCAACCACTATCACATCCGCGACGCCGAACTTGATAGCTTTATCATGGACGCCCGCGTGTCTGAAGACCAAAACTACCGCAAGGCTGTTTACAAGCAGGCTCTTGATGTGATTATTGACTGGGCAGTAGAAATCCCCACCTACCAACGCCAGAACGCAACCATCTTCAGCACTCAACGCTTGAATGTCGACACCCTTACACCTGACATCACAACCTTCTGGGGTTGGATGAACGACCTTCAACTTCTTGAGATGCTTCCCTAGTTCGTGAAAATGAACTGGGTGAGTCAATAAGCTGACTAGTAAAGTGAGCCCACCCTTGGGTGGGCTCACATTTATCGACCCAGAACGAGCAAGCTCGTTTTATAGCTTGAAGGAAGTGAAACACTATGAGTAATTTCATTATACGGAGAGTTTTCCTCGGTCTCTTCATTGTGTTTTTCGGGGCCATGATTGTGTACGCTACCATTCGTAGCTTACCAAGCTCTTATGTTGAAACAATTGCAAGACAACGTGCCGCTAACCCTGCCAGTATGAAGACCTATCAACAATGGATTGATGAACTGAACAAGGTTTATCATCTTGATGTTGGCGTTATTCCTGGTTATTTTGGCTGGCTCAAAAATGCAGTCCGAGGAGATTTTGGTATTTCCTGGATCTACAACGTTCCTGTGACCCAAAAGTTCAAGGAGGTCATCCCCTACTCGATGGCCTTGAACCTGATAACCTTTGCAGTACAAATTGTGATATCTATTCCATTAGGTATCCTTGCCGCACGCAAGCAATATTCCGGTGTGGACTATGCGATTACCGTTTTCGCGCTTGCCGGTCTTTCGTTGCCGACCTTCTTCCTGGCGACATTGCTGAAATATGTGTTTAGCATCAAACTAAAGTGGTTCCCCTTATATGGTATTACCAGCCGTTTCTTCTCGACCATGAGCAAAACGGAACAAATTTTGGATATGGGTAAAAACCTTACCCTACCTATTGTTACGCTGATGATGCTTTCAATTGGTGGCCTCATGCGCTATACACGTACAAACATGCTTGAGGTGCTTAACTCTGACTACATACGAACCGCCCGCGCCAAGGGTCTTTCTGAAAAGGTTGTAATCAATAAGCACGCTTTCAGAAACACGCTTATCCCATTGGTAAGCTACATGAGCACCCTTTTGCCAGCCATGTTTGGCGGTTCGCTGATTACTGAAACCATGTATCAAATTCCCGGTATTGGCTATATCTCATTTGGTGCAATGCAACAGGGTGACATCCCATTTGGTATGTTCTACACCACATTCTTGCTTTTGCTCACTCAGATTAGCTTGTTAATCGCAGATATTATGTATGCGGTTGTAGACCCCCGGGTTAGAGTAAATTAAGGTTGGTGATATATGACTGACGAATTAAAACACAACCCAGACGCTGATTCCTTTGATCCAGTCGAAGGGTCAGAACATCACGAACCAAGCTCAAGACCGCAACCATTGAATGTTTTCGGTCCTATTGATGAGCCCATGGAAGACCTGGTGCAAGGAGACGCCTTGCCAAAGGACACAGAAGAAATGGCACTTGACGACTTCCGGCGTGTAAAAGTGCTCTCACCTGGCATGCTTGTGTTTAAGCGCTTCATTCGCAACAAACTTGCCGTTGTGGGCATTATCATTTTGGCGATAATGTTCGTTTTCTCGTTCCTTGGGCCAATCTTCTCACCATATACGCAGACTCAAACCTTTAAAGGTATGAAACCGATGTCGCGCGAGTTTGCTGGCGCCATCTACAATACTGAAGAGCGTTACACAGTTGCAGAAGGTGAAAGCTTTGGGCCTGCAGATCGGGCAGCTTATCTTCTCGCTCGCGGACAGGGCGTAGTGGATTTTAAAGCTGGAGATACTGAATTCTACTATATTGAGGTGATTCCAGATTTCTACCGTATTGTCAAATTAGAGAAAGTTGCTCAAACGAATCCTCTTGGTGAATTACCTGAGAATGATCCAAACATCTCTGAAGAGTTCATAGCAGCCTACGAAGCCAATAAGAACCAAGGCAGCTTCGTTTTTGAAGATGTTAAATACATCATTACTGGTCGCAAGGTGAAATCTGTTTCTACCGAAAAAGAAGTTGCTATTGCCTCGATTTATGTGTTTGATCCCTATAAACAAACCGACAATGCTTTTGTAAAATCCCATGCTTTTATGTTGGGGGTTGGAAAAGCCATTGCGGATGGCAGCTCAAGTTTTACTGTTGAAAATCGCGAGTTTAACCTTGAGATGGATGGCAATAATGGTACGGTAAAAGATCTTAAAGGCGAGAACTTTGCCCAGATTTCCAACATCATCGTTAATCCTTTGAACGCGAGTACCTTCTTGGATATCGATTTTAAAGAAATAGTTCGCGACACGATGAACGACAAGAAGAACGATTTCTACCACACTGATGAACAAGGAAATGAAAACCACTACAAAATTGTTGTGGTCAACCAAAACTACAATATCCTGCGCGATATGCCCACAGAAGTCATCCGTACCTATGAAGCGCCAAACGATGCTCACTGGCTTGGTTTGGACAATAACGGCATGGACTTACTCACCCGCCTGATGTATGGTGGCAGAATCTCTTTAATGGTTGGTTTTGTGGTCATCATCATTGAGATGCTGATTGGTGTGATTTTTGGTGGCATTTCTGGCTACTTTGGTGGTGCCGTGGACACGATCATGATGCGTTTTGTGGACTTGTTCAACAGTATCCCCTTCTACCCCATCGTGATTATCTTTGGCTCGGTGATGGATGCCTTACAGGTTGGTTCCACACAGCGTATCTTCCTGTTGATGGGTATCCTGGGTGTGCTGGGTTGGACCGGTATCGCACGTGTTGTTCGCGGTCAGATTTTGAGCTTGCGCGAACAAGACTTTATGATAGCTACCGAAGCAACCGGTATCAAAACCAGCCGCCGTATTTTCCGCCACCTTATTCCCAACGTTATGCCACTGCTTATCGTTTCTGCTACTGCTGGTCTGGGTGGCATCATCATTTCTGAGGCAACGCTCGGCTTCTTGGGTTTGGGTATTAAATACCCCGAAGCTTCATGGGGTAGCATCATCAACGTTGCATCAGACGCGCACGTTATGCAGAGCTACTGGTGGATGTGGTTCCCTGCCGGCATGTTGATTTTGCTCACCGTGTTGGGCTTTAACTTTGTTGGCGACGGTTTGCGCGACGCTTACGATCCAAAAATGAAACGTTAGGAGCATCGATGACTGACGAGAATAAAGACTTAAGTATTTACGAAACAACCGAGGCGGAAGAAGATCGCGTAAAGGAGAGCATTCACCTTAGCGCGCGAGAATCCGCGCGGATTACGCGTGAGAACCGACGCATAACCAACCAAATTGAACGCCGTCGCAATCGCCGCAATGTGGACCCTTCAGAATATCTCACCGAGATGATTGATGAAGAAAACGTGGTTGAATTTGATGACCTGCATACCTACTTCTTTACCGATATCGGTACGGTTCGCGCTGTGGATGGCGTGACCTTTGAAATACCCGTGGGTAAAACCGTGGGCGTTGTGGGTGAATCGGGCTGTGGTAAATCTGTTACCGCGCTCTCACTGATGCAATTGGTGCAGCGACCTCAAGGACAAACGGTTAAGGGGCACATTCGCTTCAATACCGGCGAAAAGGTTTATGACATCCCCAACACGCCAACCGAGATTATGGAAACCATCCGTGGTGCGCAAGTCTCGATGATCTTCCAGGAACCCATGACCAGCTTGAATCCCGTCTTTAGGGCTGGTGATCAGATTGACGAAGTTATCGCTTTGCACAACCCCAAAATGACCAAAGAAGAGGTAAAGGCGCAATCCATCTCCATGATCGAAATGGTTGGTATCGCCAACGCCGAAGGTGTGTATTCAATGTACCCCCATGAACTATCGGGTGGTATGCGCCAACGCATCATGATTGCTATGGCTTTGGCTTGTAACCCACGCCTGATTATTGCGGATGAACCTACAACCGCTTTGGATGTGACCATTCAGGCACAAATTCTTGACTTGTTGCGCAACCTTAAGGACCGCATCAACTCGAGTATTATGCTTATTACCCATGACCTTGGTGTTGTGGCAGAAATGGCAGATTATGTTGTGGTTATGTACGCCGGACGAATCGTGGAAAAAGGCACTGCGAGCGAGGTCTTCCTAACCCCTCAGCATCCTTACACCGTGGGTTTGATGGCGTCTAAACCAGTGATTAACAAGGAAGTTGACCGCCTGTATAGCATCCCTGGCACAGTGCCCAACCCCATTAACATGCCTAACTACTGCTACTTTAAAGACCGATGTAATAAGCGCATGCCCATTTGTAACGGTGAGTACCCACCTGAAATTTACACTTCTGACTCCCATATGGTTGCCTGCTACCTTTACTTAGATAAACACAACGAGGCCAACAATGGAATATGATTTTCTATCTGATGAATTAATTCATGACGATGACTATATTGTTGAGGTGCATCACCTTAAACAATATTTCCCAATCAAAGCTGGTTTGTTGCAGCGCGTGGTTGGACACGTAAAAGCCGTGGATGATGTTACTTTCAGAATCAAGAAGGGCAAAACCCTTGGCTTAGTGGGTGAGTCTGGCTGTGGAAAAACGACCGTTGGCAAGACGATGTTGAGGCTGAATACGGCAACCGCTGGTAAGGTGCTTTTTGATGGAATCGATCTTTTTTCTCTCAACCGGGAAGAAGTTCGTGATCTGCGCCCAAGAATGCAGATGATCTTCCAGGACCCTTACTCAAGCCTTTCTCCCCGCTTGCCCATCAGTGAAATTATTGGTGAGGCAGTGCGTGAACATAACATTGTGCCACGTGAGGAACACAACGATTATATCGACGAAGTGATGCTCAATTGTGGTTTGCAGCCTTACCATAAGGACCGCTACCCGCATGAGTTTTCTGGTGGACAGCGCCAACGCATTTGTATCGCCCGTTCACTTGCTTTGAAGCCTGATTTCATCGTGTGTGATGAGCCCGTTTCTGCTTTGGATGTCTCTATTCAGGCGCAAATCATCAACTTGCTTGAAGATTTGCAGAATGAAAACAAGATGGCTTACCTGTTTATTTCTCATGACCTCTCAGTTGTACAACATATTTCAGATTACATTGGTGTGATGTACCTGGGCGATATAGTAGAATATAGCCAGAAGGAATTCTTGTTTGAGAATCCATTACATCCTTACACGCAAGCATTGCTTAGTGCAGTACCTGTTCCTGATCCGACCTTGAAGATGAAACGCATTATTTTGGAAGGTAGCATTCCTTCCCCTGCGAATCCTCCCTCCGGATGTAAATTCCACACCCGCTGCCCGCATGTAATGCCCATTTGTAAGGAAGAAGTTCCACCGGTTATTGAGATGAAACCAGACCACGAAGTGGCTTGTCACCTCTACACCGGACAGGGAAGGGTTTTGAACCTATAGGATGACGAAGCAGTATCAAGACGATGACGGACGTGTGATTTGTGACATGAACGTCGAAGGCATGAGCTGGTATAACCAGAACGTGTCTAAGGTGAGTGATTATCGCCGAAGTCGGGTTAAAGCGACTCAGTCAAGAGCTGGAAGCGTGATGACCCGAAAAGAGACTGCGCGCTATACCTTTTACGCGGTGTTGGCGGGCTTGACCATAGTAGGCGTTTTTGCGATTGTCTGGATCTTGATGTGGTTGTTCTCTGTCTTCGTCTGGTTGAAGTAATTCAATCGCTTTGATAAAACACAAAAAAAGAGCTCGTAAGAGCTCTTTTTGATTCGCACTTTCTGCCTGCCTGCAGCTCATTGCAACACACAATGGCATGGTTGTAAAAGAGGCTGAGTTTGCTGGTGCTCAGGATAATCTGCCCATCATGAACATGCCAATGGAATGGTTTTTAATCTTTTACTTGGGGGTAAGCTAAAAGCGGACTAAAAAGGTTTTCCAGGCAGAAATTGCTTTTATGCCACACAAACTCTGGATAGCAGGGTAAATTCTCACCAAGTTTCAAGAGCAGATGGCTTGGGTTCTGTAAGGGGCTTGGAAAGCCAAAAAACTGGTTCTGATTTTCCGTTTGCATATTTTGGAAAATATGCTAAAATAATCGTCCCTGGGGTATGGTGCAATGGTAGCACACCGGACTTTGAATCCGTTGATCGTGGTTCGAATCCATGTACCCCAGCCTGTAATTATTGTGGACACTGAACCTGACGATCCATATCATTCTTTTCGCACGACAAGCAGCGTGAATATCACAGTGCCTGCTTGTCGTTATTTTTCTCGGAGATACTCATGACAATTGCATCTATCATGCTCGCAGCTGGTCAAGGCACGCGCATGCGCTCAAACTTACCCAAAGTATTACATCCCATTTTAGGCAAGCCGCTCGTTTTGCACGCGCTCAGTGCTGTTGAAAAGTTAAGCGATTTAGCACCGGTGATTGTGCTTGGGCATGGCGCTGAGGATGTTCAGTCCGCCATTCAGGCAGGCGCAAACCGGGAAATCCAATTTGCTATCCAGGAACCTCAACTTGGTACTGGTCACGCGGTGATGTGCGCCAGAGAGCTTTTAGAAGGCAAATCTGAGCAGGTTATCATCACTTTTGCAGATATGCCTCTTTTGACCCAAAACAGCCTTGAACGCATTATTCAGCTGCGTCAGCAGGAGCAAAGCGTCATGGTGATTACAACAGTCATGTCAGAAGAGCCGCGCGGTTTTGGTCGGGTTATTCGCGCCCAGGACGGATCTGTAACCGCCATTGTTGAAGAAGTGGACTGTACGCCCGAGCAGCTTTTGGTGCGTGAGAAAAACACCAGCGCTTATTGTGTGGATGCTGCCTGGCTTTGGGAAAGCCTGCCCAAATTGCAACCATCCGCCAAAGGTGAGTACTACATCACCGATTTGGTGGCAATGGCTGTGGCTGAAGGCAAACGGGTTAGTGCCCATGTTTTGGAAGATCGCACGGAAGGTTTGGGGATCAATGATCGCGTGGATCTGGCTGATACTGAGCGCGCATTGCGCATGCGCATTAACCGTGAGTGGATGCGCAAAGGCGTGAGTTTTATAGATCCATGGACCACAACCGTGCATCCAGAGGTTGAACTTGCCCAGGATGTGGTGCTTGAGCCTAACACCATGCTGCTGGGGCAAACCAAGGTCGGCAAAAACAGCATCATCGGACCCAACACAACCCTCATCAGCACCATTGTTGGCGAGCATTGTCGCATTGACCACAGTGTGAGCGAATTTGCTCAGATAGGCAACAATGTGACGATGGGTCCATTTGCGCATCTGCGCAAGGGCGCCGTTTTGAAGGACAATGTGCACGTTGGAAACTTTGGCGAGGTAAAAGACTCAGTGCTTGGTGAAGGTGCCAAGATGGGGCACTTCTCTTACATCGGCAATGCTGAGATTGGCAAAGATGTCAATATTGGCGCGGGCACGATTACTTGTAACTACGATGGCAAAAACAAACATCAAACCGTGATTGGTGATAATGCCTTTATTGGTAGTGACACCATGCTTGTTGCGCCTCTAAAGATTGGAAAAAACGCCACAACTGCAGCTGGATCTGTGGTAACCCGGGATGTGCCGGATGACACCTTGGTTATTGGTGCGCCTGCCAAACCGAAAGAAAGAAAGGATTAATGTGAAAGAACTTCCCTGGCTATTGACGCTATTTGGCATCGCTGTATTGCTGGATATGATTACAGCAGCTGCCAAAGCTGCTTATACGCACGCGCAACTGCCTAATTTGTTAATCGTTTTTGAAAAAGAACCCCATAAAGCCGAAAAGACGCTCAAGGTTGCTGAAAAAGTTGGTTTACGCACTTCCTTGCGCCTTTCCATCGCCTTTGCGCACTTGATGTTGGGTGTGTTGACGGCACTCATTGTGCGCTATTTTATGCCAGACTTGCATTTTGCCTGGGTGCTTTTGATAGCTCTTGGCGTTTTGTTCTTGATTAGTTTGCTTGAATACCTCATCGAACACGGCGTTTTGAACGCGCCAGAAAAAGCTGCGCATACCTGGCGGTATTTAGCGAGTTTGATACATCTCTTGTTCAGACCTTTGACCATCGTGATGGCAGGATTGCTTGGTCCTCACGCGGAGGTCAATCAACCCGCCGTTACAGATGAAGCCCTGAGAGACTGGGTTGCCCTGGAGCAGGCTGAAGGCATGCTCGAAAAGGGTGAGCGCGAGATGATTTACTCTATTTTTCAATTTAGCGAAACCCTTACCAAGGAAATCATGGTGCCGCGCATGGATGTGTTGGCACTGGACATTGATACAACCATAAGCCAGGCAAGGCAAGAGTTTATCAACGCGGGACATTCACGCGTGCCGGTTTATGAAGATGTGATTGATAATATAGTTGGTTTGCTTTATGCCAAGGACCTTTTGGCAGTTGTCGACGGGGATGAAACCATCGCTTCGCAACGAAAGCTTTTGCGCACAGCTTATTTTGTGCCAGAAGCCAAAAAAGTGGACGAACTTCTTACTGAAATGCAATCCAGAGGGGTGCATTTAGCGCTTGTTGTTGATGAATATGGTGGTTTTGCGGGTGTGGTAACCCTTGAAGACATCGTGGAAGAAATTGTGGGCGAAATTCGTGATGAATATGACACCGGCGAAGAGCAGCTTTACACCAAGCTCTCAGACAATGAGTTTTTCATTCTGGGGCGCGCAACCATTGATGAGTTTAACGAAATCACTGGCTTGAACCTCTCAGACGAATATGCAGACACCTTGGGCGGCTACTTGTACGGTCAAATAGGACGTGTGCCTGAACCAGGAGAACGCGTTTTGAGTGATGGGGTTGAGTTTATTATTGAACAGGTGCATGCCCGCCGTATCCTTACGGTGAAGGTGCGTTTGGGCGCAGAAGAAGAAAACGAAACGGAGACTAAGAGCCATGATTGACCCAAACATCATTGAGCAAATGAAAAAGGTGGCGGTTGATTATGCCCAAGGTGCTTACGCACCTTATTCTGGCTATCCGGTTGGCGCGGCTGTTTTAGGTGAGGATGGCAAAATTTACGGTGGCTGTAACATCGAAAACGCGGCTTACCCATCGGGTATTTGTGCCGAACGTGTGGCGATCTTTAAAGCTGTTTCTGAGGGTAACCGTAAGCTTTTGGCGGTGGTTGTGAGTACGCCAAATGGTGGTTCACCCTGTGGCGCGTGCAGGCAGGTTATGCGTGAATTTGTGGATAACCTGACATCTGTATTCATCCTTGATGGGAAGGGTGAACTGCGGGCTGAAATGCCCTTTACAACGCTTTTACCGCGGTCTTTTGGACCAGAAAGCCTTGAAGTTGATGAGTAGGTTTATCTCTCATTTGCTTGAGTTGAGATGAGATGAATCAACGGGCGTCGCGCTCATATCGCACTCAGGCGATTGTGCTTAAGCATCGTGAGTATGGCGAGGCTGATCGCGTTCTTACCCTGTATAGTTTAGAGCACGGCAAACTACAAGCCATTGCCAAAGGCGTTCGAAAGCTAAAAAGCCGTAAGGCGGGGCATCTTGAGCCTTTTACTTTGGTGGCATTACAGCTTGCCAAAGGTCGCACCTGGGAAGTGGTTGCTCAGGCTGAAGCCCAAAAAAACTTCCAAAACATTCGCAAAGAGCTAAGCCTTACCGCGCAAGCAGCCTATTTGCTGGAATTGGTGGACCGCTTTAGTTATGAAGAAGGTCCAAACCGGGCGCTATTTCAAACCCTGGCTGAAGGTTTGCAAAGGCTTGATGATGGATTTGCACCCGAGACAGTGGTTCATTATTTTGAGTTGCGCCTTTTGTCTTTAATTGGTTTTAAGCCAGAACTCAACCGCTGCCTGGCTTGTGAGACGGAAATTAAGCCCGAAACGCAATACTACTCTCCTAAATTAGGTGGCGTGCTTTGCCCAAAATGTTTCTCGGCTGATCCCACCGCCTGGCGGATCTCGCTTAACGCGCTAAAATATTTACGCTACTTTCAACGTTCACCCTGGTCAAAAATCAAAGGGCGCGTGATACCGGTGGAGGTGGAGCAAGAGATCAAGCACCTCATTCAGCATCATTTAACCTATCTTTTGGAATACAATCTCAAAACACCAGGTTTTATAAAATCAATTGATTAAGGCTTTGTTCACGAGGTTTGGGCTGCGCGTAGATTTTGTTTATTTGCGCGGACAATGGTGAGGGACAAGCCAAAAGACTTTCAGCTCCCTCGTCAAACTGATATAATAAAGGAGCCTCGTGATCGATACTGAGGCACGGAGGACTTATGGAAATTACTTGGTATGGACATTCATGTTTTCGATTTGTAGAACGCGGTGTTGCCAGCGTGGTAACAGATCCTTTTGATTCTAAAATTGCTGGATACAACCCTCTCAAGCTTAAGGCAGACATTGCAACAGTAAGCTGTAATGACCTGGCGCACAATAATGTGAGCGTTATTCGCCCTGAACCTTTTGTCATCAATGGGCCCGGCGAGTATGAGCGTGGAGGTGTGTTTATTACGGGTATTCAAACCACACCGCTTAGCACCAATAACAAAGAATTGCGCAATACCTTGTATGTTTTTGATTATGGCAGCATGACCATTATGCATCTTGGGCAGGCGAATAACATTCCGCCTCAAAGTTCTGTTGAAGAGCTTGGGCAAATTAACATTGCTTTGGTGCCGGTGGGTGAGGGTGGCGCGATGAACGCTTCAAAGGCGGCTGAGTTGATTAGCATGCTTGAACCGAACATCGTTATCCCAATGCATTATGAAACGCCTCATTCCAAGTTGCCTCTTGAACCCCTCAGCAAATTCCTAAAAGAAATGGGCATTACCCAGCTGGAAACCATGGAAACCTACAAGGCTACCGCTTCTTCCTTTACGGAAGAAACGCGTGTAATCGCCTTGGATCCAAAATTGATGGCACTCTAAAATGGCAGTAAAAGTAGTCATGACCTGGAACCTCAAACGAGGTAACGAACAAGAATATTTTGAGTTTGTGGTGGGCGAATACCTCCCTAAAGTGAACCAATTGGGTTTGGTACTGACCGATGCATGGTTAACCGCGTATGGCGAGCATCCAGCGATGTTGGTGGGTGGTACCATGCCCACGGTGACAAAAGCCAGACATCTTTTTGAATCAAATGCCTGGGTAGACCTGGAAAACGAGCTTTTGGATTATGTGGATGACTACACTGTTAAAGTGCTCGACTTGAAAGGTGGCTTCCAGTTTTAATGGGGCAATTTCAAAAGCGCTTAATCGATTGGTATGACAAAAACGCCAGGGTACTCCCCTGGCGTTCTTCTGCCTCTCCATATCAGGTCTTGGTTTCAGAGTTCATGTTACAGCAAACCCAGGTTGATACCGTGTTGCCTTATTATGAGCGGTTTTTGGAAGCTTTCCCAAACCTTGAAGGGCTTGCAGCTGCCGATGAACAAGAGGTTTTAAAGCTCTGGGAAGGTTTGGGTTATTATCGCAGGGCGCTAAATTTGCATCGTAGCGCGCGCAAGGTTGTTGAGTGCTTTGATGGAAAACTGCCTTCAAATAGAGATGATTTGCTCAAACTGCCTGGGGTTGGACCATACACCGCTGCCGCGATTGCTTCCATCGCGTTTGGTGAGGCGGTAGCAGCTGTTGATGGGAACATCCGTAGGGTGTATGCGCGTTTGTTTGCGGTTGAGGGCGCTTTGGGTGAAAAAGACACAGAAACAAAGTTGCAAAGCTTAGCTGCGGATAGCCTGTTGCGGGAAAGACCAGGTGACTATAACCAGGCTTTGATGGACTTAGGCGCGACGGTATGCTTGCCGCGAAAACCGCTGTGTGACTCGTGCCCTTTGTTTGAGGTATGTTTGGCTTTTCAAAAAGGCTTGGTGGCAGCGTTGCCCCGAAGAAAGCCAAAGCCTAAAGTGCCTCATCTAACTATCGTTGCCGCGGTCCTCCAGGACGGCGAGAAAGTACTCATCGCCCAGCGTGCCAAAGGTGATCTTTTGGGTGGGATGTGGGAGTTTCCTGGTGGAAAATTGGAAAAAAGCGATGCCAGTATGGAAGCCGGCTTAAAACGCGAAATAATGGAAGAGTTGGGCGTGTTGATTGATGTTGGCGAACCCTTTGGTGTTTATAAGCATGCTTACACTCACTACAAAATTACCCTGCATGCCTTTTTGGCGCGTTTGAAAGCGGGTGAATCGCTTGACAAACCTCATGGCGAACCCGAATGCCAAACGTATAGATGGGTTAAACCTGGCGTGCTGAAAGACTTTCCCATGGGAAAGGTCGACCGTATAATTTCGGAAAAGCTTATAGTGCGTAAATCTACTAACACTCAATGAGGTGTGTTTTTTAAAGTTTTGACAACAACCAAAATTCTAGGCTAAAATGATTGGCAGAATTTAGTTTTTTTGATTGTTAGGTAATTATTATGACAATAAATGAAGATACACCCAAGAAGAAAAAAAAGCCTTTCTTATATGTTTTAAGCCTTATTGCTTCCTGGCTAATCGCCCTTTTCCCTTGTATTTTTCTAATTAATCAAAATTTCAAGTTGCTGGGCTCAGACGATTTATGGCTGGCAATAGCTGTTGTGAGCTTGCATTGGTTCCTGTTGTTGTTGATTAATTTGGCGATTTTCCGCAATGGTCACAAAGCCTCATTAGCGACGATTATTGCAGTGCTGCCTTTGAGCCTGTTCAATTTAGGGCTTGGCATTGTGCAGGGCTTTATGCCCGGCTTTTTTTATTGGCATGGACTTATATTATTCCTGATTGCTTATGGTGTGATTTGTTTTCTTATCTTCCAAAAACTCCAGCAAAAGAACGCATTTAAGATAAATATTATTTTTGGAGCCGTGTTTTTGGCTTTAATTCTCTTTAACACTATTCCCATGCTTGTAAAAAACCTGGCAGAAAAGAAATATGTGGAACGGCCAAAGGCAACCGCAATTAACCATGATTTGCCTTCAAGTCACAACCGGGAAACTTTGCCCAATATCTACTTATTTCTTTTTGATGAGTATAGTGGTAAAGAGGCAATGAATAGGTACTATGGTTACGATAACCAAAAATTTTATAACAGATTAAACGAGCTTGGGTTCAACATTTCACATTCCAGCCGGAACTATGTTGCACTAACGAAGGTTGAACTGCCGAATTTGCTGAATTTGTCCGTTGACGGAGATAATTATACAGAAGCTGAAAAAGATGCTTTAATGCAAAATCCCACCTTGTTTAATATCCTCAAATCCTTGGGTTATGACATTGCCATCATTAATGATCAAAATATGATATCCACCCCAGCCACTTTCTTTAAATACCGCTTTGAGTCACAAGGTGTCTTTCAAGTGGATGAGAGTTTATTGACTTTACTGATTGATAAGTCGGTTTACTTTCCTTTTAGAAGTGTTGCAAAAGGCGCCAGGTTGCATGAAATTCATGAGATGTTTGATTATGCCAACAAGTTGGATGAGCTGCAAAGTTCAAACCTGTTTTCCTTTGGATACTTTTTATTCCCACACAATCCTTTTGTGGTTGATGAATTTGGCAATGACCTGAACGTAAGCGATTATAGGAATTGGAATGACCCTGATGTCTATGTTGGGCAAGTGAAATACGCTAACAAGTTGATATTAAATCTGGTTGAGGGCATATTGGCAAAAGATCCCGAAGCGAGCATCATCCTAATGTCTGACCACGCATCCCGGTGGATTTTCCGTCAGTATAATAATGCTGAAATAGAGATAGAAGATTACGATTTGGAAAATTATTACGCGCGCAACATCTTAAACGCGGTCTATCTTTCAGGTAAAAAAATTGACATTGAAGGCTATTCCGGCATTAATACCCTTAGAACGGTTTTGGATGAGTTGTTTTCGTTGAACTTAGGCTTGATTGAAGAGGCGAAATAATCTGATGAATAAGTCTTATAAAATTCTTCTTGCTTTTGTGGTTGCCGGACTTATACTTCTTCTGTTTTCTACAAAGATTGTATTGCTGGTGACCGGGAATGCCTTGGAGAAAAAGCAAATAGACACCAAGATTACATCCCCGGATTTGCATTATCACATAGACATCATTTCACCTCCAGAAGGCTTGCTTAGGTCTGTTTTTATCAGAGGCTGGGCTTTTGATACCAAATATCAAGCAGACACTAAACGCCAAATAACGATGATATTAAAGTCTGACACCTTTGCTTATGAAATCCCGACTTTTTCAGAGAGCAGAGAAGATGTTAGGGACGCCTTTCCGAGTTACGCATTAACTGCAAATGATTTGGGTTTTGGTGGCACATTTTCTTCAATCGCTATCCAAGAGGGTAAATACGAGTTATTTTTAAAGGTTGGGGAAGTTGGAGCTGAGCCAGCTCTGTTGAAAACAAATAAAACTTTTATAAAAGAGGGCGTTCGATTTGAAGAAGTTTTGCCCTAGAATAACTGATTAGCTTTATAAAGTGGGCAAACAAATGAATAAAAAAATTGATTAGCTGAAGAATATGACTGAACATGAAACAATAAAACCAAAAGCTGCTTTACTTACTACCCCAAAAATTGAACTGTTTGCGGGTATCGTTGCCTCTTTGATTATTGCAATGTTCCCCTATGTTTACTTTGCAAACAGGAACTTAGAGTTGCTTAGCGCGAGCGATTTATGGATTTCTGCTGGGATGGTCATTGCTCACTGGCTTATACTCTTTTTGATTAATTTGGCAATCCTGCGATCCTTTGAGAAAGCCTCTTTTGCAACAATTGTTGTTGCTTTGCCGCTGAGCCTCTTTCATGTAGGACTAAACGCGGTTCAAAAGATAATGCCGAATGTCCATTATTGGCATGGAATTGTTCTGTTCATAACAGTTTATATCATCTTGCTACTCGTTATCCATTGGTATCTGAGCCCAAATTTGGTACGAAAACTCAACCTCATTATTGGTGGCATCTTCCTTATACTGATCTTAGTGAACATAATGCCATCAGTGCTTCATCATTTTCGCACAGAAAAGGCAGATATCACAGTTGGGGGTGATGTTTTTGAGAAAGTTGAGAATACCGCTATAAGCAGGGAACATTATCCGAATATGTATCTGTTTATTATGGATGAATTTAGTGGGCAAGAAGGGCTGGAACGATATACGGGATACGATAACCAAAAGTTTTACGATGATCTTGAAGCGCTTTCTTTTAATGTCTCAAAGTCGAGCCGCAGCTACACCCTATTATCTAGAGTAGAAATTACCAACTTGTTGAACTTATCATTTTTAGCAGACTTTTTTTCTGAACAAGAAAGAGCTGAGGCTTTAAAGTCCCCTTACTTATTTACTACGTTAAAAGCGATGGGGTATGACTTCAATTTAATCAATGATCAGAAATATATTTCTATTCCGGATAGTTTCCTTAAATACCAATTCGTCCCGCAAGGCCTTTTTCAACGCGAAGAGAATTTAGCCAAAATTTTGATAGAAAAGTCGGTTTATTTTCCTATACGCATCCAACCCAAACTAGACCGAATAGATATTATCAAAGCGATGTTTGACTATGGGAAAAAATCCAGTGAGATTCAGGAGACAAAACTCTTCACCCTTGGATATTTTATGTTTCCACATCATCCATGGGTTGTGAATGAGCATGGAGCGCCCCTTCCTGAAAGCGAAATAAAGAACTGGAAAAATGCAGACACTTATCTAGGACAGCTAAAATTCGCCAATAAGCTGGTTTTAGACATGGTAAATGAAATTATAGAAAATGATCCCCAGGCTATTATTATATTAGTGGGGGACCATGGTTACAGACAAGCGTTCCATTTGGAAAAGCTTTATGGAATAAAGATGGAAGATCCAGAGCTTGAATACTTTTTTATGCGAAATATCTTAAGCGCGGTTTATTTCGGTGGAGAAAAACTTGATATTGAGGGTTATTCCACCATTAATGTTTTACGCACTATTATGGATGAGTTGTTTGGCTTAGGCTTGGGATTAATTGAGGAGGCTAATTAATCATATGAGCAAAAGAATTAGAATAATAATGGCTGTCGCTTTAACGGGTTTAATCCTTCTTTTGTTTTCCACACGGATTGTACTATTGGCAACAGGCCATTATTTAGAGAAAAAAGAAATTGACACTGCGATCATATCGCCAGATGTGTTGTTCAATTTTGATCAATTCGGTTCAACCGGCGGATTACTTAAAACATATTACATTCGAGGCTGGGCATTAAACACTGGCTATGAGTCAGATACTGAAAAAAACATTTCAATCATCTTTAAAGCTGATACCTTTGGCTATGAGATTAAACCATCTAAGGTTGTAAGGCGTGATGTGGCTGTCTATTATTCTGAACTCAATTTAAAACCTGAAGGATTGGGGTTTGAAGATACATTCTCGGCCATAGCTTTTAAAGATGGTACTTATGAAATGTTTGTGAAGGTTTGGGAAACAGGGCAAGAAGCATCAATCACAACAACCAATAGGCATTTCATCAAGGAAGGTAGCAGCTTTAAAGAAATTTTTGAAGATGATGACAAGGCTTTGATAGACGAATATTTTGATGTCAAGAACTTTGCGGTAGGAGACTAAAGTGAAAACCCTTGAGAACTCAACAACAGAACCAGGAACAAAAACACCCGCAAAAAAGGTAGTTCTTTTTAGTTTTTTGAGCTTAATAAGTTCTTTTCTGGTGGCTTGTTTTCCCTTGGTTTATTTTACTAATCGAAACCTGGAATGGATAAACACACACGATTTTTTTCAGGCACTGGGCGGCGTCGCTCTTCATTGGTTAATCGTAATTATCATCAATTTGCTTATTTTGAAAGACTTCCATTTAGCATCGTTGACAACGATTTTTATTATATTGCCTTTAAGTCTTTTTAAATCCGGATTTGCTTATATAAGCAGAGTGGTTCCAGCCTTTCAGTATTGGCATGTATTGATGCTAGTGTTTACTTTTTACATTCTTCTAATCTTCATTATTAAAAAATATGTAAAACCTGAGGTCAGTAAAAAGCTAAATATTATTGCCGGTGCGGTTTTTTTGATGCTTATTTTAATTAATGCGTCCCCTTTTATTTCCCAGCAGGGTGGTCAAAAGAGAAAAGCAGACCAGAAAAATAATGCTCCTGGACAAGCGCTAAACGCTATTAGTCCGGTCGGCGATAAGTTGCCCAACATCTATCTGTTTATCTTCGACGAATACGCTGGATACGATGGTTTATTAAGGTATACAGGATTTGATAACCAGAAATTTTATGACGACCTGTCAAACCTTGGGTTTAAGACCTCAAAACACAGCTTATCTTATTCAACATCATCAAATACCGAAATTACAAACTTGCTAAATTTGTCAACTGGTGCGATGAAGTACACAGAACAAGAAAAAAATAACGCGATGAAGGACCCATTTCTTTTAAAGCTCTTAAAAGAGGTGGGTTATGACTTCAATCTCATTAATGACCGAAGCTTTATCTCAACGCCAAAAACCTATTTTAAGCATCAGTTTGTACCTCAGGGCTATTTTCAACAAGATGAAAATTTGTTGTCCTTATTAATAGAAAAATCTGTTTACTATCCTATTAGAACCACGACAAGTAACCCAAGAATGTTGGAAGTAAACGAAATGTTTGCTTATGGGGCTGAGGCAAGCACAATTCAGCAGAGTGGTTTGTTTACATTTGGGTATCTGATGTTCCCGCATCAACCCTGGGTGGTAGATGAAAATGGGAAATTGCTTGATGAAAAAGATCGTGACAACTTTGAAAATACTGACATATATCTTGGTCAATTAAAGTATTCAAACAAGATGATTTTAAAATTAGTTCTTGAAATAATTGAGAATGACCCAGAGTCATGCATTCTCCTTTTGTCTGATCATGGATATCGGCACCCTTCACGCTTAAAAAAATATAGAGATATTTCCATGGAAGATCCAGCATTAGAATATTTATACATGCGCAACACGCTTAATGCTGTGTATATCAAAGGTGAAGCTATTGATTTTGAGGATTATTCCGGAATAAACACTTTGCGATTGGTGCTCGACCGGCTTTTTTCTTTAGGGTTGGGCATGATCGAAGAACCAGGGAAGTAGAAAAGCACTATTGCAAGTTATTTTGATGGCTTACGATTGGAGAAAAAGTAATGGCTGAAAGCAAGAGTGGATCTCTCAGAAAAGGGCTGAATAGCGCACTCAGCATCCTATCTTCTTTGATTGTTGCTTTGTTACCTTATGTATATTTTGCTAATAAAAACTTCGATATGCTTGGCAAGAAGGACCTTTGGCTTTCACTTGGCATTGTATGCGCGCATTGGCTTCTGGTACTTCTGATTAATCTGCTTTTGTTTAGAGAAGTGCATAAAGCTTCTTTGGCTACACTGTTTTCCGTTTTGCTCTTGAGCTTATTTCACACGGGTTTGAATTTTATAAATAGGGTATTCCCATTTTTTTATTACTGGCATGGCATTTTGCTGGTTACTACTTTGATTGTTATATCTTATTTGGCTTTCCATAAACTTTTCGAACCTAAAACGGCTGGAAAAATAAATCTGATATTAGGCCTTATGTTTTTGGGATTGATTCTCATCAATAGCTTCCCTACGGTTATTGCACAAGTGAAAAAAGGTAGTGCACAAAGGACTGGATCGGTCAGCATGATAACAGACGAATTGACTAGCCAAAAAGCAAAGGAAGAACTAAATAATATCTACCTCTTTGTTTTTGATGAGTATTCTGGACATGAAGGGTTGCTTAGATATACAGGGTATGACAATAGCGCGTTTTATGAAAGTTTAGAAAATTTAGGCTTTAATACTTCAAAAAGAAGCCGCACATATGCATTAACGACTAAGGCGGAAGTTTCTAATTTGTTGAACTTGAACTTCAATGCAAGCTATTACACTGAAGCTGAAAAGAATGAAATATTGAAAGACACTTATTTGTTTAAAAAGCTTCCGGAATTGGGTTATGATCTAAACCTCATAAACGATCAAGGTTTCATTTCAACATCACAAGAGAAATTTAAATACCTTTATCTACCGCAAAAAATGCTTAGCCGCCAAGAGAGCTTAATAGGCTTATTGATGGACAAATCTGTTTATTATCCATTGGTAAAACATGAGTCGAATGCCAGGGTTTTAGAGATACTGCAAATGTTTGATTACGCTAAAAAATCAAGCACATTACAAGAAGCAGGGCTTTTTACATTCGGCTATTTTATGTTTCCGCATACGCCTTGGGTAGTCGATGAAAATGGAACCGAAATCAATAAAGGTGATTGGGACAACTGGAAAAATCCCCAAGTCTATCTTGGGCAATTGAAGTACGCTAATAAACTTATATATGATATGGTAGAAACGCTGATTGAGAATGATCCAAATTCAACTATATTCCTGCTTTCTGACCATGGTTTTAGATATCCAACGCATATGTATCGATTGTTTGGTGAAGAAATGGAAGATTCTGATCTGGAACGTTTTTATATGCGCAACATTCTTAACGCTGTTTATGTTTCTGGTGAGAAGCATGATATTGAGGCATATTCAGGCATTAATACGGTGAGGACAGTTTTGGATAAAATGTTTAATTTGGGTTTAGGGCTAATTGAGGAGGCAAATTAGGAAAATGAAAAATATGAAAATTTTATTTGTTATTTTGGTTGCTTTGTTATGGATAGCATTATTCGTTTTTTCTACAAAAATAATACTGTTCTTTACGGGCAACACATTAAAGGGAGAGCAAATCGATACTTCGACTTTATCTCCTGACATAAAATATCACATTGATCGCATTTCTTCCCCAGAAGGCTTATTGAAAATGGTTACCATTGAAGGTTGGGCATTTAATGTTAATTATCGTGATGGCTCTGAAAGAAATGTCTCATTGATTCTTAAGGGTCCTGCGTTGTCTTTTGAGATTCCAGCCAAAACATATGATAGTAACGGTATTGCAAACCATTTTAAAGACCTAAAGATTAGCTCTGAAGACTTGAAATTCGACACTTCATTTTCGGTTCTTGCGATACCCAATGGGAAATATGAAATTTTTGTAAAGGTGTGGGAGACCGGCGAGCCATTTTCTATGGTTCAGCATTATAAGAATTACGTCAAGTTTGGCAATGAATTTTCTGTTGTGGGGGAATAGACTTGCAGTGCGAAGAGACTGGAAGAACAGAAAAACGATGAGCACCGTTCAGTTTCAATAAGCATTCCTATCAAAAAGGTTTTCCGAATAATGTTCAAGCTATGTTAGAATTAGCCAACAAAAGGTAAAAGTTTGTACGTGCGAGAGGTGATTATGTCAAATTTATTTTCTATTCTTGTAAAGCCCCAAGAATATTTGGACCCAGGATCCGGTAGTCTGATTATCCAAATTGTTTTAGCCGCGGTCATGGGCGCTGGTGTTGCCATTGGAGTCTTTTGGAGAAATATTAAGGCTTTCTTTACTGGTAAAAAGGCTAGTGAGCAAGAGCTCGATCCTACCGCCATTGACCCTACTGAGATTGAACCAGAAGAGACCGAAACTCCTATAATTGAAGAGTAGTTGCAAACAAAACCCAGAATGATTAAATCGATGAAGGGGAATAAGATGAACCCCTTCGCTTTGTCCTTAAAAACATCATCATCACGAGTGAGGTTAATATGCAAGAAAAAGTGAGCGCTTCTTTTCGTGACCCGAGTGGGTTCATGTTCAAGGTAGATGGACAGCATTACCGTCAGGTCAATCTTGCTTATCAAAAAGAATGGGACCTTTTTATGTCCTCAGGCTTATACCAGCAACTGAGCAAAGCTAAAGCTTTAATCGCCCACGATGAAATGCCGTTGGAAATGGCGCCAATGCCTGAAAAAGCATATAAGGTCATTAAACCCACCCAACTTGGTTTTATTTCTTATCCCTATGAATGGTGTTTTAACCAATACAAAGACGCTGCCATTTTAACGCTTTCTATTGCTCGGCGGGCATTGGAATATGGCATGTCTCTTAAGGATGCCAGTGCCTACAACATTCAATTCCATGAAGGACGTCCCATTTTTATTGACACACTCTCTTTTGAAACGTATGAAGAAGGGATGCCCTGGGTTGCATATAAGCAATTTTGCCAACATTTCTTGGCGCCATTAGCACTAATGGCAAAGACAGATATTCGTCTTGCGGGTTTAATGCGCGATTATATCGATGGCGTGCCGCTGGATTTAGCATCAAAGCTCTTGCCAAAGTGTAGTAAGCTCAATTTCGGTTTAGCCACACATATTCACATCCACGCAAAAAGTCAGCTGAAGTATGCTGATCAAAAGATTTCTCAAAAGGAAGTCAGCGGGAAGATATCGAAGCAGGCTTTATACAATCTTATTGACAGCCTGCTGTCTGTTGTTCGCTCTTTGATTGTTAAAACAATCACAACAGAATGGGCTGATTATTATCAGGACAACAATTATACTGAAAGCTCGTTTGAAGCCAAACGCGCGCTTGTGGCTAAATTTATTAAGCAAGTCAATCCTGGCTCAGTTTGGGATTTGGGGGGAAACACGGGTGAGTTTAGTCGCTGTGCTAGTGAGCTTGCTATCCCAACAGTTTCCTTTGATATTGATCCAGGCGCGGTGCAGCAAAACTACGATATTGTGAAAACCAAGAAAGAAAAGCATATGTTGCCCCTGGTTTTAGATTTGACCAATCCGTCTCCCGCGATCGGTTGGCATAACCAGGAACGCGATTCATTCAAGGACAGAGGTCCTGCGGATTTGGTGATGGCACTTGCTTTGATACACCACATGGCCATTGCAAACAATGTTCCTCTAAGAGAGGTTGCGAGAAGCTTTGCCGAATTTGGCGAACACTTGATTATAGAGTTTGTCCCCAAGCAAGATTCGCAGGTGGAACGTCTGCTTAGTTCTCGGCTGGATATCTTCCCTGACTATACCTTAGAAGGCTTTAAGCAAGCGTTTTCTGAATACTATAGCATTCTGGAAGAACAACCAGTGCAAGGCTCTGAACGCACAATGTTTTTGATGAGACGAAACTAAGCGCTCTTAAAAAGCTAGCGATTAGGTCGCAATAAAGATAAGCAATGCAACACGAAAACGATGAAGATTGAAGGAACGCAAGCGGAGCAAAAAGGCACGAGCTTATTACTGGTGCTGAGTGTTTTGGCATCTTACATAGTCGCTTTGTTTCCATTAGCATACTACACCAACGAGAATTTTAGCTACGTTAGTGTGAAAGAAATTTGGCTATCCCTCGGCTTGGTGTCTGCTCATTGGCTCTTGGTTTTCTTAATCAGCTTATTTGGTTTTAAAGAATGGAGCAAAGCCTCATTCGCAACAATGCTTATCATCTTCCCTTTGAGCCTTTTTCATACAATCCTCAATGTGGTCAAACGCTTTGTGCCGGTCTTTTATTATTGGCACGGCATCATTGTCTTGATCATTGCAATTGGTTTGATTTGGTATTTGATCCACTATTTTGTTAAAGAAGACGTCGCCAGAAAATTGTGCCTTATATTTGGGGCTGTCATATTTGTTTTATTGCTTGTCAATATCACGCCAAGTGTTGTGAGCAAAATACAAGAAAAAAGACAGTTGAAACAAAGAATGGATTCAGTTGCCACACAAGGTAGCATAACAGGCCATAAAACAGACAATACACAGGATTATTTGCCGAATATCTACCTGTTCATCTTTGACGAGTACGGGGGACATGAAAGTTTAGAGAGATATACCGGTTTTGACAATCAAGAATTTTATGATGATCTTAGCCAACTGGGCTTCAATGTATCTAAAGGAAGTCGCAGTTACACTATCTCTACCAGAATTGAAATCCCAAATTTGATGAATTTGGATACAGTTGTTGAGGAAAGCACTGATCAAGCCAAAGATCAGATGATGAAGTCTCCTGCACTTTTCAACACATTGCATGATCTGGGTTATGACATTAACTTGATCAATGACCAAAAGTTTATCAGCACACCCGGCTCTTACTTTAAATACGCATTTAATCCCACCAGTGATTTTCAGCGTTCGGAGTCTCTCATGTCTTTGATGATTGACCGCTCTGCCTATTATCCTTTATTGAAGACTATCGTTGGAAATCGGATGCAAGAAGTTTTTGGCATGTTCCAATACGGCGCGGAATCAAGTGAGCTTCAAGAGTCTGGTTTATTCACCTTTGCTTACTTGAGTTTCCCTCATCTCCCATGGTTTGTGGATGAACATGGGAATAAGGTCGATGAAAATGACCAGATGAATTGGGATGACACGAATATCTATTTGGGGCAGCTAAAATATTCCAGTAAACTGATTCTTGAATTGGTGAATAAGATTTTAGCTAATGATCCTGAATCGTGCATTATTTTGCTTTCAGACCACGGGTTTAGATTGCCAGAAATGCAAAGGAAATACCATGGCATCGAGGCGGAGGATAAGGTGCTTGAAAATTATTACATGCGAAATATCCTTCAGGCAGTCTACTATTTTGGTGAAGAGATTGATCTGGATGGCTATTCGGGCATCAATGTCTTAAGAACAATCTTGGATAACCTTTTCTCATTGGATTTGGGGTTGATAGAGGAAGCCAGGTAGGATAATGAAACCGCGTTTAAAAGGGCTAATTGTTTTTATCCTAATTGGAATTGTTTTGTTGCTGTTTTCAACACGCCTTATTCTCATGTTGACAGGTTATAGCTTATCAAAAGTTCAAGTTGAAACCAAGAATTTTTCTCAAGATATCGCATGGAGTATTGATAATATCAACGCTCCAGTAGGAATCCTTGATTTAGTCTATTTCAACGGATGGGCTTTTGATAGAACATTCCCCACATCCTTAGAAAGAAACATTTCTTTTATTCTAAAAACTGATGGTTATGCTCACGAAATTGCAGCAAAGACTTTTAGTATGCCCAATATTGCGGAATATTTTGAAGCTCAAAATGTTACATCGGAAGGTTTAGGGTATACAGGTAGTTTTTCAACCATCGCATTGCAAGATGGGAAGTATGAACTGTTAATAAAATATTGGGATGAGCGAAACACACCAGCCATTGTCTATACGGGACGGGTTTTTGTTAAAGGTGGCGGTGATTTTGAGGAAATCCCGAGGGAATGAGCTCTATGTCCCAAACATTCTGTCACCGGCGTCGCCAAGACCTGGCAGAATATAGGCATGCTCATTGAGTTTTTCATCTATGCCAGCGATGTGAATGGCTACATCCGGGTGGGCTGTGTGCAAAGTCTCGATGCCCTCCGGCGCGGCGATAATCCCAATATACTTTATTTTGCTCACGCCCCATTCTTTCAAAATGTCTACCGTTGCCACGGCTGAACCGCCGGTTGCCAGCATCGGGTCCAGAATAAGACACACCGAGACGGTGGGCTCGATAGGCAGCTTGTTGTAATAAGAAACGGGTTTGAGTGTACGTTCATCGCGATAAAGTCCAATGTGCCAGACCTCCGCACCGGGCATCAGTTCCCAAACGCCTTCAACCATGCCCAAGCCGGCACGCAAAACCGGCACCAAGCCGATGCGCTCCAAGAGCTTTTTACCTGTGGTTTGTGCCAATGGGGTTTGCAATGTGATGTCCTGGGTGGCGAGGTCTATGGTGGCTTCGTATGCCAAGAGGGCAGCAATTTCGCGCACTAATTCGCGAAACTTTTTGGGCTCAGTACGCACATCGCGCAAGAGCGATAGCTTTGTCGCTACCAGTGGGTGTTTTGAAGGGTATATAGCTTTCATGCAGACCTCTTTTTTCGATAATGTAAACACAATGAACGCACAAAAAAGACAAGCCACACACTAAAGGCGATGCCAACAAGCCATTTGAAGCTGTCTATTTTGGGAAGAACGCGCAGAAAGAATGCCACACCCCACATAAAAAAACTGATCAGGCGCATTACTTTGGCTGCCAGGTCGCCTTCTCCAAGCCGGGGAGCAAACGTGGCGCCTGTCCAATCGAAGTAAAGCATGGCGAGATCGAGCACGATGCCAAAGGCTAGAATCCAAAGCGAAAGCTCAGATCCGTTGCGGCTAATCGCCAACCAGGTGCCGCTTGCGTAGAAAAGCAAAATAAAGACATACAAAAGCATATGGTGTGCTCCTTTAAGCCAGAGGGCGTTTGGCTTTTTCCTTTTTATTCCAGCTTGCCGCTCGTACCAGTGGGATAAACGACAGGATAATGAGTATCGAAGCGCAGATAAAAATGTTCTGCTTTGCCAGGTAGAGGATAAGCATTAAAACAATCGAAACCGCCAGCAGAATGCCAGTTAGCAACCAGGCTTTTTTTATGGAGGCAATGCGCGGACCGTAGCTAACTCCAGTCTGCGCGTTCATGCCCACCACATACCTTACCCCATCGTCATCTTCATAATACGTGCTTAACATGGGCAACATAGCGTGCGACCAGTGCATGTTTTTGAACTCACCATAAAAGGTGAAGGATTTTAGATGCTGAGCGCCCGATGCCTTTTGGCAGTCGTGTGCTGCCAGGCTTGAAAACTGACGCTTAACCGAATCCTCTAGATTGTCGGGCATAATGGTGCCAATTTGGCTCAATCCTTCCAAAGCGCTTTGTGATTGAGAGACATAAGCTGCGCCAAGGTCATAAGGTCCAAGTTGCGATAAACGCTCTTCGTGCGAATGCAAAGCAGGTGAAAGCACGTTGTCATAATGTCTTTCAATAAAGCCTTTGCGGGGTTCATCCTTAACCCGGGTTTTGATGACTTTTTGGCTGCTCCAGCTACCACCACCCATTTGCTCGCGGGAAGATTCAACTTCGTAATCGTAACCAAAGGTGGCGTCCCATTCACCGCTTAGGTCTGAGTCGGTTAGCCACACTGGCCAATTGATTAAGAGCATGCGCTGGGCAAGGGTTTCAGGGTTGAGGTCCGGCACAGGAAAAGCCGCACCTTTACAAAAAGCCTGCAAATTTAAGCGGATGGCGTTGTGATCCAACTTGGGCGGCACAATGAGTTCAATTGGGGGCATATGAGAGGCTTGCTGCGAGGGCTGTAAATGAGCCTGTTGACACGCCGGGCAAACGATAGCTTGCCAATTGAGCGGAACTTGAAACACGCGTTTGCATGATGGGCAGTCTTCAATTCTGCCAGGATTGGGGTCAAGGTTGTTCATGGTTTGCTCACTCATGTTATTTTCCCCGCTTTCTTTGCTTGCAGGTATAAAACAATCGCACTAACAACCCCAGCAAAGCCAATGATGCCACCAATCATGATGAAAGATGGCTCTCCAGTAATAGAGCTCAGGAGCACAGCAATGATTGCCAGTATCAGCGGTATCAAGGCGAGCAACCAGGTGATTGTGCGTACTTTCTTCCAGTCAACCGGTTTGATGCCTGCCAGTTTGCCGGTTTGTCCGTTGAGCATAATATTGTAGTAGTTTCCTCCAAAACTGTAACCGGCAATGTAAAATGGCAATAAAATATAGCGCCATTGTTCATCGTCGTATTGCATGTCAATACTCAAATTGCGAATATGACTGCTGCCGATATCTGACTTGCAAAGGTCGTTGGTTGCGCCACGCATATTTTGTTTGGCGTTTTCCCAGGCGTCTTTCAGTGGGGTTTCATAGGCTTGCACGTTCATGCCAACCAGATAATCGGGAGAAAAGAGCACTAATCCGCCAAGGTTGAATGGTTCAACGGCAGCCAGCATTTGGTGATTTATCCGTTGTGGGTTAACCCCATTCACGGTTAGGTCTTTGAATTCACGTGTCACTGATCCATCTTCCCATTTCCAGCGCAAGACCTGACGCGTTTGGTAAGATTTGCTGGCGGTGTCGTAATAGCGCTCGGTTACATAGCGCCCAACTTCTGCGTTCCAGTCTGCTTTAATATTTGCACTAAATGTCCAGTAGGGCAGATAAATAGGGCTAAGTTTGTCTATTTGGGCGGCTTCTTTGAGTTCTTTGGGGTGCATCCAACCGCGACTTAGCCAATCACGAATGACCGGTTGTAAGGCTTCGGGTTTGGTATTAAAAGGCAATAAAACCTGGGGACGTAAAGATTTTGTTTTGGGCAAGCTCAGATTGACTTTATTTGAGCCACAATAAGGACAGCTGGCAGCCACAGAGCCTTGCGGATAGCTTAATTCAGCGCCACAATTATTACAATGCATTAATTGCCGATCGGCTTCCCACTCTTGTTCAGCAGCTTGTACGTTTTTAACGGTGAATTCAAAACTTTCCGCTTGCTGGCCTACCTGTTGAGTGGCAACTGCTGCCGTATAACCGCAGTAGATGCATGCCATACCGGAGCTGTTGACATCAAATTTTAGATGCCCTCCACATTGTGGACAAGCATACGAGCGCACTTCAGCTTCATCTTTTTCAGGAATTGGGGCAAAAACCATCACGCCTTCCAATTTGGATGGGATTTGCTCAAAACCTGGAAAATAGTATTTTGGATTTTGCAAGGATTACCTCCACATGCTTTTCTTACGCTATTATAATGGGAAAAGCCAAGTGCATCAGGTAAAATTTAAACATGCAATACATTATTGATGGACATAATCTAATTCCCAAAATTCCTGGCTTATCATTAAGCGATCCAGAGGATGAAAAACAGCTCATCGACTTGTTAATTCCTTTTTTAAGGCTCACACGATCACGCGCCATGGTGTTCTTTGATCATGCCGCTGAAGGTCAAAGTGGGGAACGCAATATGGGTTTGGTTAAAGCTGTTTTTGTGCCGGCTGGTCAAAATGCTGATGCGGCGATTGTTGCGCATATCCATAGCTTGGGTGGGGAAGCACGCAATTATTGCCTGGTGAGCTCTGATCGCATGATTCATGCTGCTGCCCGGGCGCGGTATGTGCAGGTCATCAAGAGTGAAGCATTCGCCGACAAACTTATGGAAACTTTAGCAGAAAATCCTGAAAAAACACAGGCTTTTGAAGGCCTAACGGTGGGGGAAATTGAAGAGTGGGAAGCTCTATTTAACCAGTATGGGACTACGCCTGACGGTTACAGCCCCTAAAAATAAAGCCTTTACAAAACTTTTACAATATTAGCTCCTTTTTGTGCCCAATGCATTGTCAGCCTATGGGAAGAAAGCTATAATGAAAAAGTATTTTGGAATGATTATGCAAAAAAGCAAACTGGTTTTAATAAACATTATCCTTTGCAGTCTGTGTTTGGCAATGCTTTTAAGCGCATGTCAGAGAAGTGGACAATCAGAGCTTATTGAAGTTCCTGCGATAACCGCAGACCCTCAACAAGGCTCCACTCCTCAGAAAACCAAAAGCACTGAAGTCACCAGCCTTAATACCCCACCTGCGCATCCCAGCCCGGTTATTCCGCCGGATTTTACGCCACCTGCGCCTAAATCTGAAGTCACTTACGATCAATATCTGCCCCAGAATATCAAGGCGATGCTTGAGTTACCAGAAAATGTTAGCTGGTCAACAGATAGCTTTAATACAGACTATTACATCACAGCGATTGACCTTAAAAACAGAAACGCTTTGGATGCTGCCACACAATGGACCTACGTCTTGGTTGCGCCATTCTTTACCGTCACCGATGAAATCACGCTTAGGGAATTAAGCCCCTTTCTATCGCACTTTACGAATAAAAATGGTGATTTGCCTGATGAGCGGATATTGATACAGGATGATGATTTTGACGCGGTCAGGAAGCTGGCGGGCATTGAAAAAACATCCACAAAAGGGATCAAAAAGGTCGCCAATGGCAGTATAAAACCAGATCCCTCAGGTGATTATTGGGCGATAATTCCCTTTGAGCAACTTAGCCCGGAGTGGAAAGTCATCGCTATTGATGGTATCTCACCGCTTGACCATAAATTTGACCCTGATAAATACGCCTTTACGATGCATATCGCGCTAATGAGCGTGATTGAGTTGGCAGGAGAAGGTACGGCACGATTGTTTCCAGACTTCTTTCCTGTTCCAAACCGAAATCCAGACCAACTCACCAGTCTAATCATGACCGGTGTTACAGCCATGGCACGTGATACGGCTTTTATTATGGAAACTGAGGGCGTACTCTTTCCAGGCACAGAAATACGGGACTTGATGCGAGCGGCAGATTTGACCCACATCAGTAACGAAGTCTCTTTTTATGAGGGTTGCAAGTTCCCTGACCCGGACTATGAAGGCTTTATTTTCTGCAGCAATCCGGAATATATCAAATTGCTTGACGATCTCAAGGCGGATATTATTGAACTTACCGGCAACCATAATAACGACGTTTACGCACTATATAAAGTCGATTCGGTGCCCTTTACCCTGGATCTTTATCGCGAATATGGCATGCAATGGTATGCCGGTGGCGTGAATATTGCCGAATCAAAAAAGCCTTTGCTCATTGAGCATAATGGCAACCGTCTGGCATTTGTTGGTTGTAATTCTTATGGTCCTGAAATGGCATGGGCAAGCGAAGATGGCAGTGGCGCGGCACCTTGTGAGGATTTTGGCTGGATAAAGGATGAGATAAAGCGATTGCGTGCCGAAGGTTATTTGCCCATCGTTACGTTCCAGTCACAAGAATATTACATTCGCGAACCCCACTCCAGTGAAGTGCGCGATTATTTGGATGTGGCTGGTGCTGGCGCGGTCATTGTTAATGGGAGCCAATCGCATGTCGCCCGGGCGATTGAGTTCTACGATAAGAGCTTTGTGCACTATGGATTGGGCAACCTCTTTTTTGACCAGCCGGATTATTACATCACTTATAACAGCTTTATTCAAGAGCATTTTTTCTTTGCCGGACAACATATTAGTACCAGACTTCATACCATCACCATTGAAGAAACCGGAAAGCCACGCCCGATGACCTTGGATGAGCGACAAGACTTTTTAGCCGTTATTTTCTGGCATTCTGAACACCTTGGGAGGAGACAATGACCCAAATAGGCAGTTTTTCTACATCCCCACATTTCACTATAAAAGCTGTGCAAAGCCGTACCGGCATCAAACCCGTCACGCTAAGAGCCTGGGAAAGACGCTATGAGCTTTTGGAGCCGGCACGCCTAAAAAACGGCTACCGCTTGTATTCCGAACGTGATGTGCAGCTGCTGCTATGGGTCAAGAGCCGGCTGGATTCCAGCATGAGCATCTCTCAAGTGGTCCAACAGTTTAACGATCTTCGTGAAAAAGACCTGTGGCCAGAAAGCGTTCATAAGGTTGAGCCAGAGTTGCCACGCCTCAAGCCGCCCATGCCTGCTCGGGATTATGCTGAATTGATGCTCAGCACAATGATTTCACATAATGAAACCCGCGCCCAATTTTTGGTTGACGAAACGCGCAAGTATTTTGACCTTATCACCATTTTTGAAGAAATTGTTCAGCCAAGCCTGGCACTATTGGAACACACCTGGTATCAGGGCGAGATCCCACTGGCAACAGTGCATGTTTCTTCGCAGTTCATCAAAAGCAAGCTGATTAATTTGATGACCAGCATGCCCGTGGTTCGGGAAGGCGCGCTCACCTTGATTGGCAGCGGACCCGGCGAAACCAAGGAATTGGACATCCTTATGTTGGCGGTGCTGATGCGCCAAGCCGGTTTCTTTGTGGAATATCTGGGACCTGATTTGCCAGTTGAAGATATTTTGGACTATTCGCTCATATCCAAGCCAAAGTTTATTGCGCTTTATGTTGGCGAGGAGGCAACTGCTTATCTGATGCGCGATTTTGCCCCAAGCTTGACAAAGTTGCCCTCAAAACCGCGTTTGTTGTATTGCGGAAAGCATCTGGAAGACCATCCTGAAGACCGCGAGAAACTGGGGGGCACTTATTTGGGCAAAACGCTTACTGAAGGCTTGGAAACCATGCGCAAAATGGTCAGTTTGGGTGTGAGTTCAAAACTGGCAAGCAAACCAGTTTTTTAGCGTTTATGTAAGATAAAAAAGAAACCCCGTCATTTCTTGTGGATGACGGGGTTTGATGTTTAAGCTTAGAAAGGAATTGGGTCAAACACGCTAAACCGCTCTAAAATCCTTCCAATTTTGAAAGATCAGCATAAGCTGAAAGAAGCGCGACAACTTTTTGAAGTAAGCCAAGCCGGTTTTGGCGCAGCTTTTCATCATCAGCCATAACCAAGACATTGTCAAAGAAGGTGTTAATTGTGGGCACAAGCTGTTTTACGGATTCAAGTGCTGCTTCAAAGCTGTCTGCCTGAGCTTTTTCTATTGCCTCGAAGAGCTTTTGCTCAGACTCTTCTACAAAGGCTTCTGGCTGAATTTGGCAGGTTTCTTTCAGGTTTTGAGTGATGCGTGCGCAGCGGCTGTATGCCGGCAATAGGGCTTCCCAGTCCGGTTTTTGTACCCAGGCGTTCAAAATCTGGGCATAGCGATTGGCTTTGGCAGGGTTAGCAGCTTGAACTTGCTCAACAGCTTCAACAACGTCATAGCGATAGCCTTTGTCCAGCAAAACCCCGTGTAAACGTCCGCGAATGAATTCGAGTGCGCTTTGCAGGGTGTCTTGAGGGATTTCGAAGTCATAACAGGATGCTGCCAGTAGCAAAGCCTCTTGCAGATCAAAGTCCAGGTCAAGACCAATCAGAATTTGGTTAAGCCCGAGTGCTGCCCGACGGAGCGCAAAGGGGTCTTTGTTGGCGGTAGGTGCCAAACCAACCGCGAAAAGGCCAACGATGGAATCGAGCCGATCAGCGATGCCAACAGTGGCTGCTTCCAGTTGGGTGGGCAGGATGTCGTCGGCGCTACGTGGCAAATAATGCTCAAAAATACCCTCAGCAACCGCATCGGTTTCGCCAGAAAGCCTGGCATAATAGCGCCCCATAAGGCCTTGCAGGGAAGTCATCTCAACGACCATAGCGGTGGCTAAATCGGCTTTACACAGGTGGGCAATGCTTTGGGTTGCCTTTTGTTGGCTGGCATTTAGCGCCAGTTTTTCACCTAACAGAGCGCTAAGTTTTTTGATGCGCTCGGTTTTTTCCAGCATAGAACCAAGTTCTTTTTGGAAGGTCAGTTGGGCAAGGGCGGGCACAAAGTCTGCCAAGGGTTTTTCACGGTCATCATGGATAAAGAACTCCGCGTCAGCAAAGCGTGCCAAAATGACCTGCAAATTGCCGTCCACAACGATTGCCGCATTTTCGGTGTCGCCATTGCGCACGATAACGAAATGCGGGCTCAGCTCGCCATCCGCGTTCAAGACAGGGAAGTAGCGTTGGTGCTTTTTCATGACTGAAATGAGCACTTCAGGCGGTAGGTTTTTGAGGTAGCGCTCGTCAAAGCTGCCCAGCAAGGCAGTAGGTTGCTCAACCAGGTTGGTGAGTTCATCCAGAAGGGCTGGGTCTTTTTCAAGCATGCCACCAGTTTTTGCTGCCAAAGCTGTGGCTTGGCTCCAAATGATTTCACGCCGCTGCATGGGGTCGAGAATAATGCCTTCTCTTTCCAGGTAAGGCAAGTAATCTGCACAGCTGCCAAGGCTAAAAATCGGCTCGCTTGAAAAACGCATGCCATGCGTGAAGCGACCGCTTTGAAGCCCCGCAAAATTAAAAGGCACCACATGCTCAGCTAAAAGGGCAGTCAGCCAGCGCACGGGTCGCGAGAAGTTGACCTTGCTACTGTTCCAGCGCATGGATTTGATGAAGTGGATGTCGGCGCAAATTTCAGGTAGTTGTTCGGCAAGAATGTCCATGGCCGGCTTACCTCTTTCTTCCATTGAGAGCACAACATAGCGTCCGTTTTCAAACTCTTTCACTTCCAAGGCACTCACATCCACACCTTTACCTCGGGCGAAGCCTTCAGCAACTTTGGTGGGCTTACCTTCAGCGTCAAATGCCCGATCGGCAGGGGGACCCTTGTGCTCAACCAAGCGGTCGGCTTGGGCAGTTTGCAGATCCTTGATCATCACGCTAAATCTGCGAGGAGTGCCCATAACCTGTAGTGAGCTGTAATCCAGTCGGGCGGCTGCAAGGCGTTTAACGAAGCTTTGCTCGAGCTGTTCAAGCGCGCTATTTAGATCTGCCACGGGCAGTTCCTCGGTGCCAATCTCGAGCAAAAAGTCTGCAAGTTTTGTTTCAAGCACGGGCAATGAGGTGGGTTCAAGTTCCAGGGTGGGCTGATCGGGAAGCAACCAGGGCATACCCATATCTTCGCGTTGGGCAATATAGGTTTCAGCAACCCGGCGTGATAGGTCTCGCATTTTGCCAAACAGAGCCTGACGTTCGGTAAAACCAATCGCGCCACGTGAGTCGAGGATGTTAAAGGTTTGCGAGGATTTGACGATGTTGTCATAAGCCGGTAAAACCAAAGCTTTTTCAAGCGAACTTTCAGCTTCTTCAACAAAGAGACGGAACATCTCACGCAAGCGGGGGATGTCGGCGGTTTCAAAGTAATAGGTGCTATGTTCGCGCTCGGCAACCTGATAAACGTCGCCATAACTGCGCTCGCCGTTCCAACGGATGTCCTTGAAGTGATGCACGTTTTGCAAGGTCATGGCGATGCGTTCGAGCCCATAGGTGATTTCAACTGAGGGGACATCAAGCGCCACGCCACCGGATTGTTGGAAGTAGGTGAATTGGGTGATTTCCTGCCCATCCAACCAGACTTCCCAACCTAAACCCCAGGCGCTTAGTGCGGGGGATTCCCAGTTGTCTTCCACAAAGCGGATGTCATGCTGGGCAGGATCGATGCCGAGAGCCAGGAGTGAGTTGAGGTACAGTTCCTGGGGGTTACCCGGATCAGGTTTGAGGATGACCTGGTATTGAAAGAATTGTTGAAGGCGGTTGGGGTTCAGTCCATAACGCCCGTCATCAGGACGCACGGAAGGTTCCAGGTAGGCAACCTTCCAAGGTTCTGGGCCGAGCACGCGCAGGAAGGTGGCAGGGTTCATGGTGCCGGCGCCAACCTGTGAGTAGTAGGGTTGCCAAATCAGGCAGCCTTGATCCGCCCAATAGGTTTGTAGTTTGAAAATGATGTCTTGAAAATCGAGCCCTTGTTTCATAGTGATACCTCTTATATTGTATAACGCGCTTATTATACATCAGAGACAGCCGCGAAATTTACAATTACCGTTCTACTTTGGCTATTGCTGTATGATGGGTAGCTGAATGGTACTGAAGATAACTCATTCACATGCCTGTGTTAATTGGTATTTAATGCCCTGATTAATGTGAAGTAAAATAGAGGCATGAAACGCAGCACTTTGTTTCTTTTGACGATTGTTTTATTGCTTGGCTTTAGCTCATTAACCCTTGGATGCTCGCGCAAGCTGCCCGACATTCCTTTTGGTGGTGCTCGTGCAACATTCGAAATTGCGCAAAGTCATCCTGAGGACATTAATGCGCTTTCGACACCTGAGCAAGGTATGATGGAAGAAGGCGGGGACATTGATAAGACCAAAATTGCTGCTGATACACAACCTTTAGCCATCGGTGAAGATGAAGGCACAACCACAGCAGAGCCCTCAAATCGGTCAGGACAAGACCCAGTTAACACCCTGGCATCACCTTCAGACCCCAACGCAACGCCTACGCCAACCCGCTTCAAAAGTGATGATGAAGCAGCCTTTTTTGAGTTTTGGAAAGGCGATTGGTATTTATGGTTTGAAGATTCAGGCAGGTTGCTGGAAGGTAAGATTTTATTTGAACAAGATGGGGCAAGTTTGGTTGGGAAAACAGAAATGGATGGCAGAACATTTGGCTTTGTTATTAAATATGCCAAAGACCAGGATTTTTTTGAAAATTTTGTGTACGGTGAATGGTTCGCGGACGACATGGAAAACCCGTTTTTGTTTCGGTTGCAGGCACAGAACGATTTTCAAGTGGCAGGCCATCATAGCCGCCCAACCCGAACATTTTGCCTCTCGCGGGACGCTGAAAAGAAACCCGACCCTTGTTATGTTGAACTCTTAGGTAATCCCTAAACCTATCAATACGTCTTTTGTTCATAAGATGTACTTCTTATATGTAATTGAACCAATCAATTGCCCATTCTTTTGGGATTCATGCTACCATTAGGGTAGTAAAAAATGGCTTACAAAGGAGATTGTTGACTGTATGGAAAAAATGATTGCTCTCACTCGTGGCGTTCCCCCAACTCAAAGCTTTGCCACTGAAAAACTCCAGGCATGTGTGCAAACTGCCTTAAAAGATTACCCAGAGAAAATTTTGCAATACGCTAAAGCAGCAGGATTTCCGCCCTTGCGCGAATGGGTTGCCGAACGCTACAAGGTTGATGCCGGGCGAGTAATTATTGGTACTGGCTCTTTGTGTGTTTTGGATCATGTTTTGCGTTCATTCCCGATGGGCTCATTGACCGTGGCGATTGAAGAGCCAACCTATGACCGCACAGTAACGCAATTGAAACGCGCTCAGGCAAAACTCATCCCGTGCCCTATTAAAAAAGACGGCTTGGACTTTACTCCGCTTAAAGAGGCTTTGGCACGTGGTGAGAAATTGGACTTTTTCTATGTGGTTTCTGATTTCCAAAACCCCACCGGCAGCATGATGCCTCTGACCAAACGCGAAGAACTGGTTAGGCTGGCTCGCGAACACGGTTTCCGCATTATCGAAGACTTGCCCTATCGCCAGTTGCGTTATAGCGGCGAACCCATCCCATCCTGTTGGGAAATGGCGCCAGACATCACCTTGCTGATGACTTCCTTTAGTAAGTTGATTGCCCCTGGTTTGCGTGTGGGTCTGATGATTTTGCCTGAAGAGCTTGTGGCACAGACCTTGAAGATTGCCGAAGACACCTATATCAATTCCAGCTATGTTGATCAGGCGATTGTTTATGAGTTTTGCAAGCGTGGATGGTTGGAAGAACAGCTGGACGATTTGCGCAAGCTTTATGGCCACCGCCGCAATGTGATGGCTGAAGCCATGGCAGAGGCGCTGACCGGTTTGTGTGAATGGACGGTGCCGGATGGCGGTTTCTTTATTGGCGCTTTTGTCAATAAACCGATCAAGATGGATGAACTTTTGAAGCTGGGCAAAGAAAACGGCTTGCAGCTCACCGATGGACGCGGCTTTTATATGCAAGGCGGCGATCAGTTCGTGCGCTTACCCTTCTGTGCCCTGGAAGATGACGAGATCAAAGAAGGCATCAAACGCCTGGCAAAGGTCTTAAGAGAGTATCCCGGCTAAATTTGAGTTAAAAAAGATCTTTCAAACCCGCCAGCATGGCGGGTTTGGTGTTTAAAGTGCTGAAAAGGAACTGAAATTCCGCAAAAATAAGGGCTAATTCAATAAAATGAGTAAAAATACGGAGAAAATGTTGAGAAAAGGCGGAATAATGGATGAATTTGTGAAATTGGTCTCAAATTGGTCAAAAAAGCCCTTGACTCTTTAGGGGATATGCATATAATAGTCCTTCGTGCACGGAATAAGGCACGTTGAACCTTCAAAATTAAGCAAGCCCAAAGAATCTGGAAACGGAGAGCAAGAAGAACCGTTTACAAAACCAGAATTAGCCCTTGACATAGACTTAATAATGGTCTATACTAATCAGTCCAAGGTGCTACATCACAAGTTGCGCCGGGAGGCGTGATTTTTGACAACACAATAGCTTGGGTCTGAAGTGAGCCCAAAGAAGTAAGAGCCAATACCGGCGAGAAGTAGAGCCGGTGTTTTAGTCTGAAAAACTGGGAGCGCTAAAGTTGAAGTCAGAACCTTAACAACTGAAAAGTGATAGAAATATGCAAGACGAAAAAGGTAAGAAATTACAAGCAAGAAATTGCAAGCCTCGTTAATGAATATCCGTAAAAAGAAACTAACATCGAAAGATGATTTTTTTAGCGGAGAGTTTGATCCTGGCTCAGGATGAACGTTGGCGGTGTGCCTAATACATGCAAGTCGAACGGTGACGATTTTGTAGCAATACGAATGAAATCATAGTGGCGAACGGGTGAGTAACGCGTTGGTGATCTGCCTCGAAGTGTGGAATAACTTCCCGAAAGGGTAGCTAATACCGCATAGTCTCTCAGGGTTTAGAAAACTGAGAGTAAAGGATTTATTCGCTTCGAGAGGAGCCTGCGTCCCATCAGCTAGTTGGTAGGGTAATAGCCTACCAAGGCAATGACGGGTAGGGGACCTGAGAGGGTGGCCCCCCACAATGGAACTGAAACACGGTCCATACACCTACGGGTGGCAGCAGTAGGGAATATTAGAAATGGGCGAAAGCCTGATCTAGCAACACCGCGTGTGCGATGAAGGCCTTCGGGTTGTAAAGCACTTTTTGGAGGGAATAGGAAGGAAGGTACCTCCAGAATAAGTCTCGGCTAACTACGTGCCAGCAGCCGCGGTAACACGTAGGAGGCAAACGTTATCCGGATTCACTGGGCGTAAAGCGCGTGTAGGTGGTTCTGTAAGTAGGGCGTGAAAGCTCCCGGCTCAACTGGGAGAGGCCGTACTAAACTGCAGAGCTAGAGGATGGTAGAGGGAGGTGGAATTCCAGGTGTAGTGGTGAAATGCGCAGATATCTGGAGGAACACCAGTGGCGAAGGCGGCCTCCTGGACCATTCCTGACACTCAGACGCGAAAGCTAGGGTAGCAAACGGAATTAGAGACTCCGGTAGTCCTAGCCCTAAACGATGCAGACTAGGCGTCGGCGGTTTAATCACCGTCGGTGTCCAAGCTAACGCGATAAGTCTGCCGCCTGAGGACTACGGCCGCAAGGCTAAAACTCAAAGGAATTGACGGGTCCCCGCACAAGCAGCGGAGCGTGTGGTTTAATTCGATGCTCCGCGAAGAACCTTACCTGGGTTTGACATAACAGTGGTAGAGAAGTGAAAACGGACCGACCCTTCGGGGAGCTGTTACAGGTGTTGCATGGCTGTCGTCAGCTCGTGTCGTGAGATGTTCGGTTAAGTCCGCTAACGAGCGCAACCCGCGCTGTGTGTTACAAGTGTCACACAGTACCGCCGGTATTAAGTCGGAGGAAGGTGCGGATGACGTCAAGTCAGCATGACCTTTATATCCAGGGCTACACACACGCTACAATGGTCAGAACAATAGGTTGCCAAGCCGCAAGGCGGAGCCAATCCTCCAAATCTGGCCTCAGTTCAGATTGCAGGCTGCAACTCGCCTGCATGAAGTCGGAGTTGCTAGTAACCGCAGGTCAGCATACTGCGGTGAATACGTTCCCGGGGATTGTACACACCGCCCGTCAAGTCATGGAAGCTGGCAACACCTGAAGCCGGTATCCTAACCCGCAAGGGAGGGAGCTGTCAAAGGTGGGGTCGGTGACTGGGACTAAGTCGTAACAAGGTAGGTGTACCGGAAGGTGCGCCTGGATCACCTCCTTTCTATGGAGAACCGAGGACGAGCCCGAGGGCTCGAACTCTACTCTAAAAGAAGCAAAAATCCACACCTCGCAAGAGGGAATCGTTCCAACTAACGGTGAGATGGAGCGTCGTTAAGAGGCAGGTTTCGCCCCAAGTTAATATTTCTGTCACTTTTGAGTTGCTAAGGCTGACTCTGAAAGGGCCTTTAGCTCAGCTGGTTAGAGCGCGCCTCTGATAAGGGCGAGGTCTCAGGTTCGAATCCCGAAAGGCCCACTTTTCAGAAAACCGGGGATGTAGCTTAGTCGGGAGAGCGCCTCCTTTGCAAGGAGGAGGTCAGGGGTTCGAGTCCCCTCATCTCCATCTAAGATGGGATAGGGGCGTTGCCAGAAGATGACTGGATCGGAAGTAAGATTTGGGTCTGGTGATCATCTGGGAACAGATGAAAACAGTACATTAAAAACAGAATAACATTTGTAGGCCGTATCGATACGATCATGCGATGTGATACGTATCATACGAAAAAAATTAGTAATAAAGAAAAATGCTTGAAAAAGCATCGATTTCTCCGCATCACGTGGAGAAGCTACTAAGAGCTTACGGTGAATGCCTTGGCGTCAAATGCCGATGAAGGACGTGGGACACTGCGATAAGCCTCGGGGAGCTGTGAACAAGCGATATATCCGGGGATGTCCGAATAGGGAAACCTACTGGTGCGAACCACCAGTATCATATATTGAACACATAGATATATGAGGGGAACCATGGGAACTGAAACATCTAAGTACCATGAGGAAAAGAGACCATTCTCCAAGTAGTGGCGAGCGAACGGGGAACAGCCTAAACCGTAGCGGTTTACCGTTGCGGGGTTGTAGGGTCCGGCGACTAAGAGTTACAAAACGAGACGATAGCAGAATTGGTGTGGAAAAGCCAACCATAGAAGGTGACAGTCCTGTACGCGAAATTGTCAAGTCTCTCGCTGGATACCTGAGTACAACCGGGCACGCTAATCCGGTTGGAATCTGGGGAGTCCACTCTCTAAGGCTAAATACATTTGATGACCGATAGTGAACAAGTACCGTGAGGGAAAGGTGAAAAGTACCCCTGTTAGGGGAGTGAAAAGAACCTGAAACCGTAAGCTTACAAACAGTCGAAGGGCTATGGCGTGTTGGTGCTAAGGTGAAAGCCTGTGCGCAGCGTTATGCCTGACGGCGTGCCTTTTGGAGAATGAGTCTGCGAGTTAATCTTTGTGGCAAGGTTAAGGAAGTTACATCCGAAGCCGCAGCGAAAGCGAGTCTGAATAGGGCGTGCAGTCGCAAGGATTAGACACGAAACCAGGTGAGCTAACCATGGTCAGGTTGAAGCGAGTATAACAGCTCGTGGAGGACCGAACCTACTAATATTGCAAAATTAGGGGATGAACTGTGGTTAGGGGTGATATGCCAAACGAACTTGGAGATAGCTTGTTCTCCCCGAAATAGCTTTAGGGCTAGCGTTAAGCGTTTAGTAACGGAGGTAGAGCACTGAATGGGTAAGGGGGCTTATTGCTTACCGAACCTAATCAAACTCCGAATGCCGTTACTCCAAGCTTAGCAGTCGGACTCCGGGGGATGAGCTTCGGGGTCGAGAGGGAAAGAGCCCAGATCAACAGCTAAGGTCCCCAAATTTGTACTAAGTGGGAAACGAGGTGAGGTTACTGAAACAACCAGGAGGTTGGCTTAGAAGCAGCCACCCTTTAAAAAGTGCGTAATAGCTTACTGGTCGAGTGATCTTGCGCGGAAAATTCAACGGGGCTAAGTACAATACCGAAGCTTTGGAGCCACACTAGGTGTGGTTGGTAGGGGAGCGTTCTGCCAGCTGAGAAGGTTGACCGGAAGGACAGCTGGAGCGGGCAGAAGTGAGAATGCAGACATGAGTAGCGTAAAACACGTGAGAACCGTGTTCGCCGTATATCTAAGGTTTCCGACGCCAGGTCAATCCGCGTCGGGTTAGTCAGGACCTTAGCCGAGGCCGAGAGGCGTAGGCGATGGACAGCCGGTCAACATTCCGGCACCACTTAAGAAGAGTGATGGAGGGACGCAACGAGGTAGGCCAGCCCGCGATTGGTTGTGCGGGTGCATTGTATGTCAGCCGATGAGGACTATAGGAAAATCCGTAGACCGAGGTGAGATACCGTGACGAGCCCCTGAGGCATAAGTGAGTTGAGCCTTGTTGCCAAGAAAAGCTTCTAAACGATGAATCTTGAGTGCCTGTACCGCAAACCGACACTGGTAGATGGGTAGAGTATACCAAGGCGAACGGGAGAACCTTTGTTAAGGAACTAGGCAATTTGGCCCCGTAACTTCGGGATAAGGGGTGCCCTCTATGGTGAGTGAATAATGAGCCACGGAGGGCCGCAGTGAATTGGTTCTAGGGACTGGTTACCAAAACCACAGGTCTCTGCAAAGCCGTAAGGCGATGTATAGGGGCTGACACCTGCCCAGTGCCGGAAGGTTAAAGGGAGAGGTTAGGCGCAAGCCGAAGCTTTGAACTGAAGCCCCGGTGAACGGCGGCCGTAACTATAACGGTCCTAAGGTAGCGAAATTCCTTGTCGGGTAAGTTCCGACCCGCACGAAAGGTGTAACAACTAGAACAGTGTCTCAACAAAGGACCCGGCGAAATTGAAATAGCCGTGAAGATGCGGCTTACCCGCAGTAGGACAAAAAGACCCCGTGGAGCTTTACTGCAGCTTGACATTGAGTTAGGATTTTATTTGTGTAGGATAGGTGGGAGGCTATGAAACTAGGACGCCAGTCTTGGTGGAGCCATCGGTGAAATACCACCCTGATAAAATTTTGACCCTAACCCCATTCCGTGATCCGGATGGGGGACCGTGTCAGGTGGGCAGTTTGACTGGGGCGGTCACCTCCTAAAGAGTAACGGAGGTGCCCAAAGGTTCCCTCAGGCTGAATGGAAACCAGCCTAAGAGTGTAAAGGCATAAGGGAGCTTAACTGCAAGGCCAACGCGCCGAGCAGATACGAAAGTAGGGCTTAGTGATCCCACGATTCCGTGTGGAAGGGTCGTGGCTCATCGGATAAAAGCTACCCCGGGGATAACAGGCTAGTCAGGTCCAAGAGTTCATATCGACGACCTGGCTCGGCACCTCGATGTCGGCTCATCGCATCCTGGGGCTGGATAAGGTCCCAAGGGTCGGGCTGTTCGCCCGTTAAAGCGGTACGCGAGCTGGGTTCAGACCGTCGTGAGACAGGTCGGTCTCTATCCACTGTGGGCGTAAGTGATTTGAACAGAGCTGCTCCTAGTACGAGAGGACCGGAGTGGACAGACCTCTGGTGTGCCAGTTGTCGTGCCAACGGCATAGCTGGGTAGCTACGTCTGGCAGAGATAACCGCTGAAAGCATCTAAGTGGGAAACTCGCTGTAAGATTAGATCACTTTTATCGTCAAGATAGTAAGATCGCAGGAAGACCACCTGCTTGATAGGCAGAATGTGTAAGCGCAGCAATGCGTTGAGCTAAACTGTACTAATGATCGAGGGCTTCAAACGTGGTGCGGAGAACTCGGTGCTTATTCATCAGAATTCGCTGATCTTTACAAATGATATTCGTTTCATTGAGATAAGAAATATGTCTCTTGGTGATTCTAGCGACGAGGGTACACCCGGTAACATCCCGAACCCGGAAGTTAAGCTCGTCAGCGCCGATGGTACTTGGGGGGTAGCCCCCTGGGAGAGTAGGTAATTGCCAAGAGACTTTTCATTTAACTCTAATATTACTTTCAAGGGGCAGCATTCGCTCCGCTCGAGAGTAGGTAATTGCCAAGAGACTTTTCATTTAACTCTAATATTACTTTCAAGGGGCAGCATTCGCTCCGCTCGAGAGTAGGTAATTGCCAAGAGACTTTTCATTTAATTCTAATATTACTTTCAAGGGGCAGCATTCGCTCCGCTCGAGAGTAGGTAATTGCCAAGAGACTTTTCATTTAACTCAGCCTTCCCCTCTGGGGAAGGGGGACCACGAAGTGGTGGATGAGGTTTGTAATACACCTACGGCATTTCGAAGCGGCGATGGCGTTTGTGATCGATTTTTACTGGGGTTCCTGTTCTGCGTAGGGGTTCTTACAGTTTTTACACTATTTACATTGTTTTTGACAGTGCAAAAAGACAATTCCACTGTAAAAACTGGCAGAGGTCACATCGAGCTGCCTTAACCCTTGCAATAGGGTATAGGGTATCGTGTCCGAAAGCACGGTGATCTCGATTTTTAAGGTCCAGCACCAGGATTGTTCTATTTTGGGAAATGGGGATATAGCTCGCAGCTGATAGCTGATACCCGTCCACTTCGTGGCGAGTACAGGTAGCTGATAGGTACTCGGAGGGAGGCGAGTACTACTCGCTTCGCGCCCGGCATAATGACCCCCTCCGTACGAATAACCTTTTTTCCTCTGTTGACTGCTTCCATGCCGGAGGCTGGGGGAGGGCGAAGCCATTTGTCCTTTTATAACCTTCATCCCAAACCATGGAGTACAATTAGTTTTGTCATTCAAAAGCATAGCAGAGGGTAATAATGGAATCAATATTCATCACCAATGAACCCAAACAACCAAAATTAAAAGACCGAATAAATACACTTGTACGTGACGCCGAAGAACTAAAATTCCTGGTCGGTTTCTTTTACTTTTCTGGGATTGAAGAACTCTACCAGGGTCTTTTGAAGAACGACCATGTGATTCTAAAGATTTTGGTTGGCTTAAATATCGATAAACAAAACAACCAGCTACTCGAATACGCACTGAGCGATCCGGCAGCCAGCGATAACGACCATATTTCCCGCTTCTTCAAGGATATTAAGGTTTCACTAAACGGTGAAGATTTTGACAATCAAGCCTTTTACGAACACATCTCCTTGTTCGTGAAGATGATCCGGGAAGATCGCCTGCTCATTCGCAAAACCCGTGAGCCCAATCACGCCAAACTTTACATCTCCATTGACCTCGACAACGCGCATTGCGAACGCACTTTTATCACTGGCTCAAGCAACCTTACGCGTTCCGGTCTTTCGGGTCAGGCAGAATTTAACGTCGAAATCAGCGACTTTGGCGCTCCACTGAAAGCAGAAGAATTCTTTGACGGTCTTTGGAATGAATCCATTGAAGTAACCGAATTCGAGGAAAGTAAACAGAAATTAATCCGGTTGCTCGAAAAAGAGACCCAGACACGCAAAATCACGCCTTTCGAAGCCTACGCTTTAGCCCTAAAAACCTATCTGGATGTTTATAACCCTGAAGGGAAATTAGGAGACTCAGTAGAAAAAGCTTTTGAGAAGGGCAATTACAAAAAATATCGTTATCAACTGGACGCCATCAAACAAGCTCTCAGGATCATCGACCAAAACCATGGGGTCATTATTGCCGATGTTGTTGGTCTTGGCAAATCTGTCATCGCCAGCGCCGTCGCCAAGGCACTTGGCAAACGAGGTGTCGTTCTCTGCCCGCCTGGTCTGATGGGAGACAACAACAAAACTTCGGGTTGGAAGATGTATCTCGAACAGTTTGGTTTGCCCGATTGGGAGGTTCGCTCGGTTGGTGACCTTGAAAAGGCTGAGGAATTTGTCCGCAAAACTAACGATATCGAAGTAGTTATCCTTGATGAGGCTCATCGCTTCCGCAACGAAGACACAAAAGATTACGAACACCTCAGAAATATTTGCCGGGACAAAAAGGTCATCCTGCTTACAGCAACACCCTTCAACAACCGTCCTTATGACATCTTGGCTCTTCTCAACCTTTTTGTAGCTTCCCAACAATCAAACATCACTCTCGACCCCAACATCCGCGCTACCTTCAGGAGCTACAACTATCAGTTCGAACGTTTAGCACATATTTCCCGCTATCACGACTCGCCAGACAAAGAAAAACGGGAGAAGGCTGAAGACAATTACGAAAAGATTTTCAACGAGCTGCCAATAGATCTGACCAAGGTTAAACAGCGCCTAACCGTGCTGTCCAAAGAAATCCGGGATGTTATCTCGCCGGTCACGATCCGCCGAAACCGTCTCGATCTGATAGAAAACCCTGATTACGCTGAAGAAGTCAAAGATCTATCCAAAGTCGCTGACCCCAAAGAATGGTTCTTTGAATTGACCCCGGAGCAATCCGAGTTCTACAACAAAATTATCGAACATTACTTCGCCCCTCACAAAGATAAAGGTCGCTTTACCGGCGTTATCTACCAACCATTTATGTATGAAACCGGTGAGAACCCTGAAAAACTGGCTGAATCCGAAAACTTCGAATACGTTTCGCAGGCTCAGCTTTCTGATTTTATGCGGCGTTTGTTGGTGAAGCGTTTTGAAAGTTCTTTTGGCTCCTTCGATAAATCAATTCGCAGGTTCAAGGGGGTCTATCAGACAGTTCAAACATTTGTTAAAAGAACCGGAAAATATATTCTTGACCGCACACTGATAGAAAAAATATACGAAGAAAACGACGAAGTTATTGATCAGGCTCTTATCGATTACCAGACCAACCTTGAGGTAGGCAACTTGCCAAAACGAGACAAGGTTTACGTCATTAACGACTTTAAGCATAAAAAAGAATTCCTGCAAAATATCGAAGCTGACATCCAAATGTTTGATGAAATCATTAAACTCCTGGATGACATGGATTTAGTTTCGGATGATCCTAAAAGCGCGAAACTGATCGAGAAAATCAATGCAGAATTGGGCAAACAGCCAAAACCAGGTGAACCAAAAAGGAAGATCATCATCTTTTCTGAATTCGCCGATACCGTCAGCCACTTACATTTAGCGCTCCATAACCATTTTGGGAATCGTATGTTGGTCGTTTCTGGCAATCTAACCAACAGTGTTATCAAGACCATCAACCAAAACTTCGACGCTTCAAACAGAGCCCAACAGGACGACTACGATATTCTTCTCTCAACTGACCGCATTTCAGAAGGTTTCAACCTCAACCGGGCTGGCATGATCATCAACTATGACATCCCCTGGAACCCGGTGCGCGTGATCCAGCGCTTGGGTCGCATCAACCGCATCAGCAAAAAGGTCTTTGATGAACTCTATATCGTCAACTTCT